>VFQT010000714.1_pt1 | contig 45685 bp, 34 predicted proteins | sample 3512381 | NCBI WGS metagenome assembly VFQT01 (sample SAMN10412376, study PRJNA504923) | tailings metagenome | isolation source: Relicate 2 Philex TSF3 active mining site | place: Philippines: Tuba, Benguet | collected 2017-08-29 | reverse complement strand
TTCTGACCGGTTAATGCGAGAACGACGAATGAAAGACTCGGTCCGAGAAAAAAGCCCACACCGAACGCCGCACCGACTAAACCGAGCCCTTGTGTACGGGTCTTTTCATTGGTGCTGTCTGCAATGGCGGCTTGGGCAGTGGAGATGTTCGCGCCGGAAAGACCGTCAATGATGCGCGAGACAAATAAGAGGAACATGCTGTTGGCAAAACCAAGCAGAATGAAGCCGCTCAATGTGCCGAGTTGACTGGCGATGAGAACTGGCTTGCGCCCAAAGCGGTCGGATAATCGTCCGAGGATCGGTGCGCCGACGAACTGCATCAGCGGGTAGGCGGCTTGCAGAATGCCGACCACGATCGGTTCCGCGCCGAAGCGGGCGGCGTACAAAGGCAAAAGCGGAATAATAATGGAAAGCCCCATCAAGTCCACGAGAACAATGACGAGAATAGGCAGGATTCTTTTGAAGTCGAGTTTATCTTCGGGGGGAGTTTGGGTGTTTTCGGTCATAGTTGGCTGAGTGTATCACTGGTGGAAATAAAAGACGATGGACGATGGACCATTGACCATAAGGTCTTGTCCGTCGTCCATCGTCAATGGTCTATCGTCGTTACACGACTATCGTTTCATCTTCCTTCTTCTTGAACTGGCTCATGTATAACTCGTAATAGAAACCGAATTTCGTCAGCAATTCTTTGTGTGTACCTTGCTCCACGATATCACCGTGGTTCATCACGAGGATCAAGTCTGCGTCACGAATGGTCGAGAGGCGATGCGCGATCACAAAGGAGGTGCGGTTCTTCATCAGGTTGGTCATCGCACGTTGAATGAGCACTTCGGTACGCGTGTCAACTGAACTTGTTGCTTCATCGAGGATGAGGATCTTCGGGTCAGCGAGGAAGGCACGGGCGATGGTCAGCAACTGCATCTGTCCCTGTGAGATGTTCGAGGTCTCTTCATTCAAGACCATGTTGTAACCATCGGGCAGGGTGTGGACGAAATGGTCCACATGTGCCATTTGGGCGGCGGCGATCACTTCTTCATCCGTTGCATCGGGGCGACCATAACGGATGTTCTCCATGATGGTGCCGTTGTAAAGCCAGGTGTCTTGCAAAACCATGCCGAACATCTTGCGCAGGTCTTTGCGTGTGAAGTCGCGGATGTCGTGACCGTCGATCAGGATCTTGCCGCTGTCCACGTCGTAGAAGCGCATCAGCAGCTTGACCATGGTGGTCTTTCCGGCTCCGGTCGGACCGACGATTGCGATCTTGTGCCCGGGCTCTGCCTCCGCTGAGAAGTCGTTGATGACCGGCTTCGCCGGGTCGTAACCGAAGTGGACATCCTTGAACTCAACGTGACCTTCCACGCTTTCGAGTTTGATGGGGGAGGTGGTGTCTTCCACTTCTTCATTTTCATCGAGGAACTCAAAGACGCGCTCCGCAGCGGCGGCGGTTTGCTGCAACACGTTCGAGATGTTCGCCAACTGGGTGATGGGTTGGGTGAACGAGCGCATATATTGAATGAAGGCTTGAATATCACCGACGGTGATGGCATTGCGGATGGCAAGGTAGCCGCCAAGAATCGCAACTGCCACGTAGCCAAGGTTACCGATGAACATCATGATCGGCATCATCAAGCCGGAGAGGAATTGAGACTTCCACGCCGAGTCGTACAGGGTGTTGTTCGACTGGTCGAACTTCTGGATGCTTTCGGCTTCACCGTTGAAGGCTTTCATCACAATGTGACCGCCGTACATTTCTTCCACATGTCCGTTGACATGACCGAGATATTCCTGCTGTTGCTTGAAGAACTTCTGTGACTGCTTGACGATCAGCATCACGGTCACCATCGAAAGTGGAATGACCACCAACGCAACCAGTGTCATCTGCCAGCTGATGGAGAGCATCATGATCAGCACACCGACCACCGTCACCAGCGAGGTGATGATCTGGGTCAGGCTTTGGCTGAGGGTTTGGTTGAGCGTATCCACATCGTTGGTGATGCGTGAGAGCACTTCACCATGAGTTGTGCCGTCGAAGTAGCGTAACGGCATGCGATTCATCTTCTCTGAGAGGTCGCGGCGGAAACGGTAGGCAATGTCGGTCGAGACGTTTGCCATGATCCAGCCCTGGATGTAGGAAAAAAGCGCAGAGACGAGATACAAGCCCAACGTTATGAGAGCGATGCGTCCAATGTAGGCAAAGTCAATTTCGCCTGTGCCGTTCAGTTCCGCCATCACGCCTTCAAAGAGTTTTGTTGTGGCGTTGCCGAGAATTTTCGGACCGGCAATGCTGGCGGCGGTTGAAAGCACCGCAAAGATGAAGACAACGATGATCAAGCTGCGATAGGCACCAAGATACTCGATGAGTTTCTTCATCGTGCCTTTGAAGTCGCGAGCTTTGGCGACGGGGGCGCCCATCATGGGTCCGCCCATTGGACCGCCCATGCGTGGACCTTGCTGTTGTTGACCAGGACGCTGCATCATGCCAATTCCTCCATGTTCAACTGTGACAAGGCGATCTCTTTATAGGTTTCACAAGTTTCCATAAGTTCGTTATGTGTTCCTTTGCCGACTATCTTGCCATCATCGAGCACGATGATCTGTTCGGCGTTCTTGATGGTCGAGACGCGCTGTGTGACGATCAGCAGCGTGCTATCTTTTGATTTTTCCTTGAAGGCGCGGCGCAGAGCCGAGTCGGTTTTGAAGTCGAGCGCTGAGAAGCTATCGTCGAGAATGTAGATCGGCGGTTTCTTGACGATGGCGCGCGCGATCGAGAGGCGCTGCTTCTGCCCGCCAGAGACGTTGGTGCCGCCTTTAGCGATTTCGGTTGCCATGCCTTCAGGCTTTTCATTTACGAATTCTTTGGCTTGCGCAATTTCGATCGCCGACTTCAGCATGTCGCTGGTGGCGTTCTTGTCTGCGTACAGCATATTGCTTTCAATGGTGCCCGAGAACAGCGCGGACTTTTGCGGCACATAGCCGATCTTTTCGCGCAGGTCGTGCTGGGTCACATCGCGGATGTCGATCCCGTCAATGAAGATCGAACCATCTGACACTTCGTAGAAGCGCGGGATGAGGTTAACGATGGTGGACTTTCCGGCTCCGGTCGACCCGATGAATGCAGTGGTCTGCCCGGGCTTTGCCACAAAGCTGATGTTTTGCACTGCGTCAATGTCACCGCCCGGGTAGCGGAAGGACACATTGCGGAATTCGATCTCGCCCTTGAAAGGTTCTGCGAATTTCTTGGCATCCTTCGGGTCGTGGATGTGCGGTTCGGTGCTGAGCACTTCGTGAATACGGTCTGCAGAGACCGAAGCGCGCGGGATCATGATGAACATCATTGAGAGCATCAGGAACGCCATCACGATCTGCATGGCGTATTGCATGAACGCCATCATGTCACCGACTTGCATGTTCGAGGCAGCAACCTGATTGGCGCCAAACCAGATCACGCCTAGCAGCATCACGTTCATGATGAGCATCATCAGCGGCATCATCACCACCATCACGCGGTTGATGAACAGGCTGACGGCAGTCAGGTCTTTATTGGCAACATCGAAACGTTTTTCTTCGAAGTTTTCCATCGTAAAGGCGCGGACGACCATCATACCGGTCAGGTTTTCGCGGGCGACGAGGTTGATGCGGTCGGTCAGCGACTGGATGATCTTGAACTTGGGCAGTGAGAGCGAGAAGACGATGGCGATCAAACTCACCAGCATCAACACCGCCACACCGATGATCCACGCCAGCGGTGACTCATTGGTGATGACCTTGATGATGCCACCCACGCCCATGAGCGGAGCATAGAACATCATGCGGATCATCATCATGCTGACCATTTGGATCTGGGTCACGTCGTTGGTGGTGCGGGTGATGAGAGATGCAGTAGAGAACTTGTCGAACTCGGTGCTGGAGAAACTTTCGACATGCTGGAACACATCGCGGCGGATGTCACGCGCCATGCCAGCGGCGATCTTGGCAGAGAGATAGCCAACGATAATGGTCGCCACGCCGGAGAGCAAGGTCAGTCCAAGCATCCACGCGCCAGCGGTGAGGATGTAGTTGTTCTGAAGTTGTTCCGTGTCCATGCCGAGCGCTTCATATTCCTTGCGCACCACATTCACACCCGCCTGCACGATCATCGTCTCACCGAGTGCGGAGAATTTCTCATCCACCGAGTCGGTGATCTGTTCAAGCTGTGCGGCAGGCAGTTTGCCCAGTAATGTGAACAAGTCCATGCCGGGGGGCAGTTGGCTGGGGTCAAAGCCGCCGAAGACTCCGCTCATTTGCGCGGCGGCTTCGGGGTCTTCCATTGCTTGTTCAATACCTGAAACGGTCAGCAAGGCTTTTGCCATAGCCGGGTTGAGGCGATCAAGTTCACTCTGCGCGATGTCATTCAACACATAAATGGGTTCATCAGCGAGAGTAGGATACTTCTCAAGGTAGGTCTCGTACTCGGGAGAAGAATCAGTTACGAGTGAGTAAGAGGCGAGAATGTCTTCTTTATCTTCTGCGTTCAAAAAGATCACGACCTTATCCATCTCACTGGCGCGGATGGCTTCGGGCATGGCATCTTCCACGCCGCCTTGTTGAATACCGGTGTTGACGATGCGCGAGAGATAATCGGGCAGGGCAAGGTCGAGGTTTGCCTGTGCGAAGATCAATGCGATGGAAAACAACAACATCCATCGATAGGGTTTTACGAATTTCATTAATTTCATCATATAAAGAGGTACTCCTTGTTTCGACTATGCGTCGCACTTTTGTATCAAATTATTGTGGAGAAAATTTGGAGACGATGGACAGACTTTATGTTGTTTCTTCCAATTGCTTCGCCGCCTCGGTCAGGACTATGAGCGCCTCGACCACTTTGGGCTTATCCTCCGCTGAAAGTTTAGACACCAACTCATCCATCCAGCGGTAACGTTCGGTCATGCCCGCATCAACCAGTTCCCTGCCTTTTGGCGTTAGTTGAATGGACTTGGCACGCCGGTCGTTGGGGTCTTCGGCGCGTTCGATGTAACCGCCTTGCACGAGTTTCTCAGTGAGTTGACTTGCCGCTGCGGCGGTGATGTCGAAGCGTTCACTGATCTCTGACATGCCGCATGGACCTTTGTGATGCAGCTGCATCAGGATGCTGAACTGCGGCATCGACAGCCCAGTGGATTTGGCGAAGGTCATCCAGCCGCGCATGGAGCGGTGCATGACAATATCCATCCAACTGCGCAGAGATTGAGAAATGGGGAGGGTTTTGGTCATAGTTAAGCCTTCTTTTTAGTTAAGCGGGCTTAACTTTATGCCTGAGTTAAGTTTCGGTCAAGGGGGAAGAAATAAGAGAAATGTTAGAAATTAAAATAAATATCCTTGGTACCTGGCATAAAAATAGTGGTTATGATTAGCTGACCCTTTAGCTATTCACTATCAGGAGAACAAATGAATATTTTTAAAGACGGATTTCGTTTATGGTGGCAGCCGCCCCGCCGGGCTGGTGATCGGATCGAGCATCGTCAGGTCACATTTCTTGAATTGTTCTATGACCTTGTTTACGTTGCATTGATCGCGGAGTTATCTCATGCCCTTTCCACTCACATAGGTTGGACGGGTTTGGGCAGATTTGCTTTTCTCTTCATTATTGTCTGGTGGGCATGGCTTAATGGCAGTCTCTATCATGACATTCATGGGAATCATGATATCCGGACTCGCGTTCTGACCTTTTTACAGATGTTCACAGTGGTGGCAATGGCTGTTTTCGCTCACGATGCACTTGGTGAATCGTCTACCGGGTTTGCTTTATCCAGCGCTGCTTTTCAATTGCTCTTATCTTATATGTGGTGGCGGACGGGTGTCTATGATGTGGATCATCGCCCTCTAACACGCCCGTATGTTTCGTCTTATTTACTTGCCATGTTGCTGTTCGTGGGTTCGGTCTTTGTTGCGGCACCTGTCCGTTTCTACTTGTGGGGAGGGGCATTGCTTGTTTCTCTGCTGGCTCCTTTGTACTTGCGTTTGCGCCGTGTAACGTCTGAAGTTCAAGCCCAGATCGATCTTTCCATGAACATTTCCAGTTCCCTTGTGGAGCGTTTTGGGCTGCTTACGATCATCGTTTTGGGTGAGGTCATCATCGGGATAGTATCCGGCGTAAATGAACATCAAAATCTCACCTGGCAGGTGGGTGTTACCGCTGCTCTTGGCATGCTTATCTCGATTGGATTATGGTGGATCTACTTTGACCTGATCCCCCATCACCGACCGCGTCAAAAAACGAACATGATATTTCTCTGGCTTTATTTGCATCTGTTCCTGACCATAAGTATCACCGCCGTTGGTGCTTCCATCCTGAACGTGGTGAAGCATACCGGTGAGGCTCTCTCCGGGGAAGTGCGTTGGTTGTTATTGGGCTCAACGGCAATGACGTTACTGTCTACTGCGTTGCTAACCCGAACTACGCAAATCTTGCCTGAACACCAGAGAGTGCATGAGATTGGCAGAAGCGGATTATTCGTATCTGCATTTTTTATTGTAATGCTGGGTTTTCTGCCCTTAAGTGTAATTCCCTTGTTGATCGTTATCGTACTACTATTGCTTTTACCCATTTTCATTGCGCTTCGAGTGTGGATCGAGGCTGCGGTCACGAATAAAGCGGAAAATGAAAAAATAGCCGCCGAATAGAATATGTTGATGGGGAAACGAACCCTAAATGTTTTATGGTTTCCTTTTCAACGCTAGAAATTAAAACGACGAGGTCGTCTCTCTGCAGACGACCTCGTCAACTCTCTCCTACCAGTAAAGTTACCAATAAGAAGCTACCAGTAAATACCAATAAAGTACCAATAAGATTTCAACATTATATAGGTGAAAACCCTACCTTGCAACTAGCCAAAAGTACTATTGGGTTGTGCGAATTTTCTCAAGCTCGATCATGGATTGAAGCGCATCTAACCTTAATTTCATTTCAGGTGTGATGCCCCGAATGGGAGCCAAACCCACTTCACCTGTTTTCAAAGTACCTGGGTGATAACCACCCTTAAATGAATCATTTGCAATGGCATTTGTCGCCAGCGTTACACTTACATCGAAGCGCTTTTCAATGCTGGTTAGGATGATGTCTTTGAATTCGGGGTTTGTCTTCATCCAATCCGTGTCTACACCGATGACCCAGGCATCGCCATGTTCCAGAATCTCCATACCTGCACCTACGCCTACACTTTGTCCTGCCACAGGTAGGATGATATCTGCTCCTTCATTCAATAATTGACGTGCCATCTTCTGCCCTTCCGTGGAGCAACAGAAGCTGCCTACGAATAAACCTTCATGTTTTTCTGCATCCCAGCCCAACACTTGAATGTTTGTTCCATTCTCGCGGTTGTAGTACTGAACTCCAAGTGCAAAGCCATCCAGGAAATCGGTGACGGGTGGAATATCAATACCGCCAAAGACACCAACCTTGCCAGTCTTGGTTGCTGATGCGGCGACATACCCAGCAAGGAAGGCGGCTTGGTCCACGGCATAAGTCTGCACCCAGACATTTTCCAAAGGCGGATCGAAACCGAAATCCATCAGCATGAAGCGTTGAACAGGGTTGGCTTGAGCGGCGGTCTGCATCGCTTCTGTGAGATTACCCGGTGCGACGATCAGCTGGCAATCAGCTTGAGAAAAGATGTTCAAGTTACGGGCGAAATCTGCTGTAGATGCAGATTGTAAGATGACTGCTTCCCAAGCATAGGTTTGAGCGGCATCTTTAATGCCAATGTTTATCAATTCGTTGAAATAGTTATCGTTCAAACCACCTGTATTAGTGACCTGACAAATACGTCCATTCTTGCTGGCAGGCAGGGGCGTGATCGTGGGGATGACCACACCGGGGGCACATGCGTCTGTGATCTCATGCAAGTATTTCAAGCATTCTTCCTGCGTCAAACTGCGGGTGACCCGATCTTGGGCAAGCTTTACAAGTTCATCCACTTGCAGGATGTACACCTGGGCTTCATGGTCTCCGCTGGTTACGAGGAGGGTACCCTTGGGGTTGAATGTCACACCGTTGATGCCAGATCCATTGCCAGAGAAATTCAGCAATTCCTGACCGTTGTTCACATCCCATAATTTGACGGTGCCATCGCGGCTGGTCGTAGCGAGGCGAGTTCCATCTGGGGCGAATGCTAACGCTGTGACCGAGTTGGTATGTCCATCCAGAATAAATTTTTCTGAGCCGGCGGCAACATCCCAGATCCTTGCTGTACCGTCGAGGCTCGCGGTGGCAAGCAAAGAGTCATCGGGGCTGAATGCAAGCGAAAGAATTACATCATTGTGTCCGCGTAATATATGCAGGTCTTCGCCGCTTTCAAAATTGCGGATTCGAACTGTCCCGTTCTGTAAGCCGATCGCTAGTTGTGTCCCATCAGAATTGAATGCGATGGATTGCACCCCCACTGGCATGGTCAACGTCAGAATGGAGGAGGGTTTGCCTTCGGACAAGTCCCAAATGATGACTTTGTAATCGTCACTGGCGCTGGCGAGCCATTTGCCGCCGGAGCTGAAAGCTAAAGCGTTGATCAAGCCTGTGTGGGCAGACCAGGTGCGAAGTCCGGTAGTTGAGCCGGGGTTGTACAGTGTCACACTGAAATCATCGCGTGCGGCAGCGATCAAACTTCCATCGGGACTGATGGCAAAGGCAGTAATGGGGCTGCCTATCTTTGAAACATCATGCAGGATATCGCCCGATGCAACACTCCAAACCTTTAATGCGTCTCCTTCAATGGCGGCGAGTACCTGCCCATTGGGAAGGAATGCAATAGTGCCGCCCCTGCCGTCAAGATATGGGATGGTCAATGCCTCGCCTCGTTCACGGGTCACATCCCAAATGCGCAGGGTGCCATCATCGCTGGCGGTGACAAGTTTGGAACTATCGGAGTTGAAGGACATAGAGAATATCGAACCTGAATGACCTGCAAGGGTGAACAAGGCTTCACCTGTATTCGCATCCCACACCACTACTTTACGATCGTAACTTCCTGAAGCGAGCATCGTACCATCGGGGTTGAACGCAAGTGTGTGCACCGTGCTGACATGCCCATTAAGCGTGAAAAGTTTTTCGCCGGTCTCGGCATCCCAAACAAAGACCTCATACTCACTTGCGGTCGCGACGCGCTTTCCATCGGGACTAAAAATTCCATTCCACACCCAATCTGAATGTTGCAACACGAGCAATTCTTCGCCAGTGTTCGCACTCCAAATGCGTGCTGTGTTGTCGTCGCTAACTGTTAGTAAATGCCTGCCATCAGGGCTGAAAGATGCGAACGACACATAATCAGTGTGACCAGGAAAACTCATCAACTCATTGCCTGTTTTCACATCCCAAATTCGAGGAAGATTCCCATTCGTGACCGTGACGAGATGTTTGCCATTGGGGCTGAAGGCAACGGCATTGATCGCCTCGATCTGACCCAGAACCTGGATCTCCGTTCCCGAATCCGAATCCCACACTTTGACCTTTCCATCTGCGAGGACGGTGGCAATGATCTGCCCGTCGGGACTGAACTCAGCGTATTGACCAGGCAGGGTCAGAAGCGTTTGCCCCATGGTCGAACTGATTAATTTTACGGTTCCATTCATGCTGGCTGTGAGGATGCGTTTGTCATTCGGGCTGAAATCCACACTGGCAGGAAAACCGGGTTCGTTTGCAGGAATAACCCTGTAAACGCGTGAAGTCATCACAGCTTGGTGAAGGGCATTTTCTGCTTCAAGGGTGTTGGTTCGTTCGATGGCTTCCAACGCCAAAAGGATGCTGCGCTCCGGGTCACTCTCTAAATTGTTAATGGATGCAGCTGCCAGTTCACGTGAGGCAGCAATTCGGCTTGTCGCTTGCGAGCGCAAGCCAAAAAATCCCGCCATAATGGCGAGCAAGATCGCTGCTACAAATGCGAAACGTAAATACATTGCCCGTTTCTGTAATTGACTGGCGGCATGAGCCTGTTCTTCAGCACGTTTGCTTTCCACTTCGGCAAGTTTTTGTGCTGCTTCCAACTCACGCTGGCGGCGTGTTTCTTTTTCGATCTCTTCACGTTCGGTATAGGTGCGTGACTCTTTGAGGAACTCACGTTCCAGGTCGTTCATTTCATCCTGGTGAGTAGATGCCCATTCCAGGGCTTGCGCAAGACGTGCGCCCCTGTATAGGATGTCATTCTCACGGTTGGATGCCTGCCATTCCTGAGCCGAGTCGGTTAGGTGACGATGTAAGCGCAATCCTTCTCGGTTCTCTTCAAGCCAGTTTCGCAATGTTGGCCATTCACGGATGAGAGCTTCGTGTGCCACCTCGGCAGAATCTTCATTGGTGATGATGAGGCGCGCGTCTGCCAGGGCTTTCAAAACATTTTGCGTAACAACCGCTTCTTCAGTCTTCAAGATCAACTCGTTGAACGAAGCACGCCGGCGGGTATCGCCTGTGGTGCTTTCGTCGCTGAGTTCGGTCAGGCGTAAAAAGATCTTTCGGGCGATTATGCGTTGCTCGGGGGTGAACTGGTCCACGAAAACAGACTCGGCAGTTTCAGCGATCGCACCGCGTACCCCGCCAGAGGAAGCATATCCGCTCAGGGTCATCATTCGGGCGCGGCGTCGCTGCCAGGTTTCCATGAGGGCGTGCGAGAGCAGTGGTAACGCACCGGGCTCGCGCCCAACATCGTGCAGAAGGACATCCACCAAGCCGGGTTCGAACTCCCAACGTCCGCGGCGGGCAGGTTCTTCGATGGCACGCCGCATCTCATTTTCGTTCATGGCACCAATATATTCCTGCTGGGTGGCAAGCGCTTCTCGTAATTGAACGTAGTTTGCGCAATGAGCATAAAAGTCTGCGCGCAGGGTAATAACAACAAGGATCGGTCCGTTCGCTGCGTTTGCCGCTGTGAGTAGATTGTTAATGAAAGCAGCCCGTTCTTCCTCTGAGCGACAGAGGGCAAAGGTCTCTTCGAATTGGTCGATGACAAGTAGCAGCGGGTTCTCTTGATTTGCAGAACGGCTCAGACCTTGTGTTGAATTGAGCATTTCATCTGCGAGCGATTCTTGCCCCATGCTTTCTGCCAGGCTAACCAGCGGATGCGTAGTGGGGGTGAGGATGCGAATATCCCATTCGGAGGAGATCTGATTCCAGCGCAGTGATGGTACGAGCCCGGCACGGATGAGGGAGGATTTTCCACTGCCGGAGGCACCGACTACAGCGAGGAATCGGCAGAGGTGGCTCGAGCCCGCCTGAGCTAATGAAAGGAGGCGTTCGGTCAGGTTGGAGGTTAATACTTCTCTTCCCACGAATAGGTCAGCATCGCCTTCGTCGAAGTAGTTCAATCCTTTATAGGGACATAATCCCAAACCAGGGGCATCTTCACGGCGGACGTTGGCAGCAAGATCGAGCAGACGTGCAATGGTTTTCGGTTCATCTTCAAGGGCGAGCGCAGAGACGAATTGAGCTTTGATGGTTGGAATATCAGGCAGGCGCAGGTTTTGCTCGAGCCGGCTGATCTGGGCATCACTATAGCCAACGGCGGCGGCAAGCTCCATTTGTGTAATTCCTACCCGGCGGCGCAGAAAGCGCAACAGGTCGCCAAAGGTGGTGAACTTTTCCAGCGTGGCGGCGGGAATTGAGTTGGTCATGCTTCTAAAATAGCATATTCCCAAGGGTTTGGAGAATATTGGCAGAAAATGGCAGGACAAATTTTGAAGCAGATGCTACATTGAAATTACACAGCGCGGTACGTGCTGAAATCAAAACTCTTAGAGGAGAGAAAAATGAGAACAAAAAAATCGTTCGTTTTGCTTGTAGGATTGGTCGTATCGTCATTGATGTTGGCAGCCTGTGGTGGTGGGCAGTCTGGCTTCCCGACAGGCAAGTTCATCAAGGAAGGTACCCAAGAATACGGACTTCAATTCAATGAGGATGGAACCTTCTCAGTGTTCAATGGCTCCCAGACTTTCGTGACTGGCACATACAAAGTGGAAGGCAACGTCTTCACCGAGACTGGTAATACCGGTGGTTGCGAACCCAATGTTGATTTCAACTACACCTTCGACGGTTCGAAACTGACCTTCACCTATGTGGGCAATCCTGAAGATGATAGGACCTGTGGCGGGCGTTATGCCGACTTCAACAATGTGACATACGTTTTGCAGAAATAAATATATATAGGTGACAGTCACTTCCCAAATGACTGTCACCTATATATGAATCTAGGAAACCATGAATAGAATTATTTTCGTCCTTGTTATGTTATCCCTTGTTTTGTCCGCGTGCGGCGGATCGAGCAATTCGACTTTCCCCACTGGCAAGTTCGTGGAATCTACTAATGACCAGGGCGGTTTTATCTTCAATGAAGACGGCACCTGGGAAGCCTACAACGGCATTTACACCATGGCGAAAGGCACCTACAGCGCTACCGATACAACCTACACTGAAGAGACCAGCAACAGCGATTGCCCCACAGTAACAGTTGCCTACACCTTCGATGGCACCAATCTGACCTTTAACTACATTGGTGATCCATCGGAAGACCCGTGCGATGGTCGCCGGGCTGGATTTGATAATAAAACATACGTATTACAGAAGTAAGGTTTGCGAGTTTAAGAAAGACAGCCGTTGATAAGACGGCTGTCTCTTTATTTAATACTCCCATTTCAACTGAAATTCGATTTCTTCTTCGCCTGCGCCGCGTTCGTGGGCGATACTGATTTCTGCATCTTTCGGCACGATCACTCTTTTGCCTGCCACCTGAATGCGGAACTGTTCTCCGGCTTCAAGTGCATCGGCAAGGCGGCGCAGTTTCTCAGCGAACTTTTTAATTGAATAAACCTTCTCGATATCGCGGGCGCGTTTGGTTTTCTTGGGCATGATTTCTCTCCTCTTCTAAAATGATTACAGGCATGATACTTGAACGAGCTTGGGCTTTTCCCTTTTTTCATAAAACTATTATCTGAAATGCAGCCATAGATGGCACGGTATAATCGCTCATCTTTTATCGAGGGAGCGACCTTTGTTATCCATTGTGTTTGGTTTGTTATCAGCGATCAGTTGGGGTGCGGGTGATTTCACCGGCGGGTTGGCAGCGCGTAAAGTGGGCGCGGTCCGTGCGGTGTTCTATGCTTCGGTGATTGGTCTGATTGCTGTAACGGTTTCCGCTTGGGCCGCGAATGAGGCAGTGCCATCCCTTCGTGTCTGGTTGATCGCCATGTTGGCGGGCATTTTCGGCTCCACCGGGTTGATCCTTCTTTATGCCGCCATGGCAAACGGCACCATGAGCATTGCGGCTCCTGTTTCTGCGTTGTTGGCAGCGGCATTGCCAGTTCTTGTAGGAACCCTTACCGAAGGCTTGCCCGAAACATTGACGTTGATCGGATTTGGTTTTGCCCTTTTTGCAGTGTGGATGGTCTCCCAAAGCGAAGGCGGCGTGAAGGATATTCTCTCGCATCTCGCGGACTTGAAACTGCCTCTGCTTGCAGGCCTTGGCTTTGGCGGATACTTTATTGTCATGCATCGCGCCACCGATGAAGGAGCACTGCTCTGGGCAATGACCGGCTCACGCTCATCGAGCGTGCTGCTGATCTTTATTTACATGCTGGTCACGCGCACCTCCTTCCGTGTCGACGACCGTTCGTCATTCCCGGTCATCGGGGTGAATGGCGTGCTCGACCTAACCGGCAATGCTTTCTTCATCCTTGCCGCTCAAGCCGGACGTTTGGATGTGGCTTCTGTGCTCAGTTCGTTATACCCAGGCTCAACAGTTATGCTGGCTTGGATCTTCCTGCATGAACGCCTATCCCGTACCCAGTGGATCGGTATCCTTTCTGCACTGATCGCGATCGTGTTGATGACCCTCTAATGGGGGATAGCTGTAAAAGCCAGAATTCGTAAAATACCTTCCAGCGCATGACCATTATCAGAACCGGAGATTTTTCATGAGTTCTACTTACGAACACAATTATGCATTGCAACAAACCCGTTACTTTACTGCTGAAGACCTTGAAGCCAACCGCAAGGGACAGTATTCACAAGGTCAGGTAGGGCAAGCTAAAACCTTACGTGAAGGCGCAAAACAAAACGTTGGAAGATATGAGAACAAGGGTTGGGTCATTTCACTGATCTTTGGCGTGGGTGCTCTATTCTTTTGTGTGGTTCTGTATTTTGTAGGCGTTTTTGACATGTTCCAAAGTATGTTGGGCAGCCTCTTCCTGCCGGTGATGGCTGGCTTGTGTCTCGTTGCTGCTTTGTTTATCTTTGTTATTGCGCCGCGCTCGTATCAATCCTCAGTGGATATGTATAAAGGGATGGGTGCCTCACTCGAAGAGAGTCCGCTTGGACAAATTCAAGTCATTGAAGCGCGTGCGGATACTTACGAGTCCAGAATGGGTGTCAACCGTCGCGGACATCGTTCGTCTCACCGGGTGTCTTACATCCTGCAAATGGACACTATCACACTTAACATCACCGATGCTCTGATGAATACCATTGAAAAGAAACGCCTGTATCGCGTGTATTGTGTCAACAACGGTGGTTACTGGCAGCTTCTTAGCATGGAAACGTTGGAATAAATCCATCGTCTATGGCTTTTTCAGAATCTTTAAACCTTAATGCAAAAAGTGCAAAAAACGAATTTTGCAAAAAATCTTTTCGTGACATTCGCGTTAAGCCTTTTCTCTAACCCCCCAACCTTTCAGGTTGATTTAAGAAAACCAGGGACTACGGTCTGTAGTCTATCGTCTGAATCTGTGGTACACTCACGCCCGCTGTATTTCTGGGAACTTGTTTTGATCACTCTGATTAAGTAAGCCCGAAGGAACCACCTCGGGCTTTTTTGTTGGGCGGGTTCTGCCTGAAAAGGCAAACCTTGTTGAGCAGGAAGAATTATTGAAAGAGTTGTCAAAACATCCCGTAAATTATGTAAGGGCGAGTCGCCCTTATAAAAAGGATAACAATGACAACCGATTTTTCTTCTCTCAACCTGCGTGATGAGATCATGCAGGCTATCACTGAACTCGGCTACTCCGAGCCAACCCCCATTCAATCTGGCATGATCCCCCTCATGCTCACCGGCGTGGACGTGGTTGGGCAAGCCCAAACTGGCACAGGCAAAACCGCCGCCTTTGCCCTCCCCATTCTCAACAACTTTGAAAAACAAAAGAATCCGCAAGCCCTGGTGCTGGCGCCCACGCGTGAACTTGCTTTGCAAGTCGCCGACTCGATGAAAGAGTATGGCAAGCATTTACATGTGCGTGTTCTCGCCGTCTATGGCGGTCAACCTTATGGTCCGCAGATCAGCAGCCTGCAACGCGGCGTGGATATTGTCGTCGGCACACCAGGTCGTCTCAACGATTTGCTTGAGCGCAAAGTCCTCTTCCTGAACGGCATCAAAACTGTCGTCCTGGATGAAGCGGATGAAATGCTCAACATGGGTTTCGTCGAAGAGGTCGAAAAGATCCTGGCGGAGACTCCCACAGAACGCCAGACTGCCCTTTTCAGCGCTACTATGCCTGCACGGATCCGCAAACTGGCAGATCGCTTCATGCGGGACCCGCAAACGGTTGCTGTTAAAAGAAGCACTCTCACCGCTGCAGCCATTGAACAGCGCTATTATCTCGTCAACGAGAATCATAAGACGAACGCCCTCACACGTTTGTTTGAGATAGAACCCATCCACAGCGCATTGATCTTTGCCCGTACCCGTGCTGAAACAAGCACTCTGGCGAATGAGCTTGTCATTCGTGGCATTCCTGCCGAAGCCATTCACGGTGACCTGGATCAGAACGCCCGCGAACGCGTGCTTGGACGTTTCCGTGCCAATCAGTTGAAGGTGCTCGTCGCCACCGATGTCGCCGCCCGCGGTTTGGACATCGATGATATTTCACACGTCTTCAACTATCACTTGCCCGACGATGCCGAAGTCTATGTCCACCGCATCGGTCGCACAGGTCGCGCCGGAAAGACTGGTATTGCGATCACGCTCCTTTCCCCCAAAGAAAAACGCCGCATGCGCGAAGTGGAAGCGCTTACCAAACAGACTGTTGCCAAAATGGAACTGCCCACTCCTGAAGATATCACCAAGCACCGTGAGGCGCAGGTGGTGGAAAAGCTCAAGGTCTGGCTCGGTCGCGGACGCTACAAACGTGAACTTGAGATCGTGCAGGAATTGATCGATGGCGGGCACGATGTGATGAACATCGCCGCCGCTGCCATCAAGATCTCACGTGGCGATGAAAAACAGCGCCCGATCGCTGAGATCTCCGAAGTGAGGGATGATCGTCGCGAACGCGATTTCTCACGCGGAGGAAAGCGTGATTCGTTTGGGCGTAATGAAAAGCCCGGGCGTTTTGGCGACAAGTCGCGGGTGAAGGGGAGCCGCGCCCACGAAGAAGGTATGGTGCGTTGCAAAATCAATAAGGGCAAGATGCACAACATCCGCCCGAATGACATTGTGGGGCAGATCGCCTTCCATGCCAACATCCCTGGTAATGTCATCGGCAAGATCCGTATCGAAGAAAAACTCTCGTTCGTGGATATCCCTGAAGATGTGGTCGATCAGGTGATAAAGCATAGTGGTAATTACAAGATCGGTAAGGAAAAGTTTAGCGTTGTGAAGGCTAATTAGGTTCAAAATGAACAGCCCTCGATTTTTTCGAGGGCTGTTCATTTATTTCAGCGAACCAGTGAGATTACGGACGGTCGATCACAAAGTTAGGAGAAGTCCAGGTTTCCCAGTGAGCTGGGTTGCTCGAGTCGCCATTGGCTTTCAAGATCGTCATAACGGCGTAGTATGTGCCGTCTGGGACGGTGTAGACCTTGTTTCCTGCAATGGTGGTGCCATCGAATGGAAGTGCGAAGAAGCCAGAGCTGGTGGAGTTGCGCGGCATGTATTCTTCATTGTACGCGCGGTGCCAGTTCTTGCCGTTCTTGGCGAAGATCTCAACCCGAAGCAGGCGGGATTGATGGTCGAGATGAACGAGGAAGAACGGAATGTCACTGCCCTGCATTGTATAGGTCCAATCGGTGGGGTCTGTTACTTGGTAGTAGCTGCCAGCATAGAGTACAGACAGCCAAGGCATACCATAACCGCCAGAGGTCAACACTTGCTTGGCTTGATAATCACCGATGTAACCGGCAAACGGTACGCGGTAGAGTTGTCCACTATCTTGCGGAGTGAAGACGATGTAGCCGCCATATAGACCAGCCATTGGTCCAGATGCTGGATTGATAGTTGCGGTTACGGTGGCGCTTCCTCCTGCCGGGACGGTGACGCTTGCAGCGCTGAAGGTTACGTTTGCATCTGAGAGATAAGCCCCAGGTGTGAAGGTATTTGCCACAGATAGCGCATTAGCATAAGACAGGGTGTATGTCACATCTGATGCAGCTTCATTCACAAGGTTTAACGTCTGCACATAAGAACCCGCCTGGCTTTCGCCTGCAGCGATCTTGGCAGGAGTTATGTAGGTGGTGCTTAGGATGGCGTCGTCAATATCAAGCATACCTGCGCCCTGACGACTTACCTGATCGAGGTAAGGCGCTGATGGCGCTCCCCACCACGGTTTTGGATCAGCACTGTTCTGCAAAATTCCGCGAACAGCTTGCGCCGAGGTATTGGGGCGTGCTTGTAAGAGCAGGGCTACTGCACCGGCAACATGCGGTGAAGCCATGGATGTGCCACCAAGGGTGGCATATCCACCAAGTTCAAGCGGATAGCTGGAATAGATGTTCCCGCCCGGCGCTCCGATATCGGGTTTGAGAGCCAGATCAGGCGAAAGACCATAGGAACTGAAGGAGGAGATCAGTCCGCCGGTGGGGCTGGGAAAAGAAGCCTGCTGGTCGGTCCAGGTCATCATGACCGGGGCGGACTGGGAACGAAGGAAGTTGCCATCAGCAAGGGAAATACCAACAACCGGCTTTGGGTTAGGTAACGGTGCGCCAAGTGTGCCATTGAACACGCCGGCCGCATTATTTTGAACAACAACTGCTGTAGCGCCTGCATCAATGGCACGGATTGCTTTTTCAGCAAAGCCACAAACGCCACGTTGTACCAAAGCCACCTTCCCGTTGGGATTACCAAGATACGGATCAGGTTGTAGACCCGGTGTGACTAGATCGCCATCTGCACAACCACGACCGAGCCAGACAATCTCCTCTGTACCACCGGTCGGAGGATTGGGCGAGAAGGTCATGGTCACGTAACCAATATTGCGGCCATTGACAGTGAGATAGGGCAGGAAAACGTTTGTATTATCAAACGAAGCGACGCCGATAACCTTGTCACCGAGACCAGGCGCACCTGCCGAATACAGTCCGTTTGCACCGCTGTTGCCAATGGATGCGACTACAACCATGCCCTTGTTCACGAGGCGGTCAGCCGCCTGTGCAGTGGGATATTGTGGCCATTGGAAGGCTGAACCAATTGACATGTTGAGGATGTCCATATCGTCAGCGAGAGCGCGTTCCATGGCGGCGATCATAATGTCAGACGTTGTAGAACCTGTACAACCAAAGACGCGGTAGGCCCCAAAGGTCACATCAGGGGCAACACCCTTCAGTCCGTTGGTGGCATCATTTGCGCCAACGATACCAGCCACGTGTGTACCATGTCCGGCACAGTCATCCGGATTGTTATCCGGAGTGGCAACTGGGTTGTAGCTGGGGGAAGCCGGATCAGCGTTGAAATCATCACCGACGAAATCGTACCCATATGCTACACGGGAGCTTGGGAAGAGCGGGCTGTCGTAACGGGCAACGTTATCGCCGCCAAATGCGGGATGATCAATGTCAATGCCGGTATCCATTATCGCCACTTTGATGCCCATGCCTGTGTAGCCAAGTTCGGACTGGGTTGTGGCAGCGCCGGTCATGTTTAGGGCTGTGAAAAGATCCGGGTCAAGTCCCTGTTCGGGTTCGGGCATCGCAATAACTTCAACCGGGTAGATCGCTTTGACACCGGATATCTTTGTCAACTTGGAGACCTGGGATGGATCGATCTGAATGGAGAAACCATTCCAGAGTGTACTGAAGGCGAACCGTTCGGTATAAACCAGCCCTGCTTTTTTAGCATTGCTTCGAAAGGCTTTTTGTTCTGCGTTAATGACGGAACGTTCGCTTCCATCTACTGTAGGTGCGCTCGAAAGTTCAACAAACCATAATGATGGGGTCTCGTCTATCATTTCACCAGTTTCGGCTGTTGGAGCTGGCGTTTCAGGGGTAATACCATCCCCATCATCAGCAGAGACATAAATAAAATTGGAAAAGGTTAATGCCAATACCAGTAAACAAGTTAGCACGTTGAAAAATTTTCTGTACATTGTCATTTCTCCTTTTAGAATATTCATTGCTGGTGTATACCGTTGTAAGTTTTGTACTGTTCTTAACCTCCTTGGCGGTTTAATAAAAAAAAGCCGCCGAAATATCCATTCGGCGGTCTGGCGGTCTTTGCCTATAGAGGGGCAAAGATCCATGACTTTGTGCCCCCGTCTCACGGCGGGTTTGCCTTTTCGTTTATAGTTTCATTATAAGAATTCCATCATAAAAAACAAGCAGTTATTGCTGGATGAATTTATATTGAAAAACTAATCGGACAAAAAAGACCTCGATTGCTCGAGGTCTTTTGCATTTATTAGAACTTTACGGCTGTGCCTTGAGAGAACAATGCTGCTCCCACAATGCCCGCTTCGTTTTGAAATTGTGCGGGGACGATCTTTGCCTGTATTTGCAACAGCGGAAGATATTTTTCATGATACTTGCTGATGCCGCCGCCAATGATGAACAGATCGGGCCAGAAAAGTTTTTCCATTTCGGTTAGATATTCATTCAAGCGTTTGGCATACTTCTTCCAGGACATGTCTTTGGCTTGACGAGCCGCATCTGAGGCGCGATGTTCGGCATCCTTGCCATCCATTTGCAGGTGACCGAACTCGGTGTTCGGCAGCAAGTGACCATTATAAAAAATGGCAGTCCCAATGCCTGTGCCAAGTGTGATCATGATGACCGTGCCATGCTGCCCTTTGCCCGCACCAAATTGCATTTCTGCCATACCTGCCACATCGGCATCATTACCCACCTTGCACGGACAGCCCGTGAATTTGGTGAGCAATTCATCGGCATTGGTACCAACCCAAAGTTCTGAAACGTTCGCTGCCATCAGTGCGACGCCGTTCTTGATGGGCGCGGGGAAACCTACTCCGACCGGTCCATTCCACTTAAACGAGCGGACGATCTCAGCGACCACCTCTGCAACAGGTTCAGGTTTTGCTCCTTTGGGCGTTTTGATGCGCAAACGGTCAGCCAACAGCTCCCCGGTCTCGATGTTTACGGGCGCGCCTTTAATACCAGAACCGCCAATGTCAATGCCTAGTGCTTGCATGTGTCTACTCCTGGGTAATGAATTGTGGCTATGATAACGCCAACTCCCCCAAATGTGGGGGAGGGTTTGGGTTGGGAAAACCCTTGACTCTTTCAGCGAAATAGTTAAAATCTGACTTATCGTTAAAAAATATTTTAATGATGAAGGGAAATTTTTCGATGAAAAAAGATAAACAAGAGAAGAAGCGCTTTCATATCGGAGATCTGGAGACCCTGCGTGCCATCGCCGATCCGTTACGGGTGCAGATCATGGAACTGCTCGAGGGGCAATCGCTGACGGTCAAACAAGTGGCAGAGAAACTGGGGCTTGCTCCAAGCAAACTTTACTATCACTTCGGAGCGCTGGAAAAACTGAACATGATCGAAGTGGCAGAAACTCGCATGGTCGCCAATATGTTGGAGAAGACCTACCGCTCTGCTGCCGATATTCTGGATGTAGACCCGGCTCTTTTCAAATTCAACAAAGATGGTGACAACGAACCGATCAACATCCTTCTATCATCCACCATCGATGCCACCCGTGAAGACTTGCTGCGCAGTATGCAGGCGCGGCAGTTCCAGTTGGATCAGGGCGCAGACGAAACACCGCGTCGCGTCATTGTCAACCGTGTGGTGAGCAGCGTTTCTGAGAAGCGCATCGAAGAATTTCAGGAACGATTGCTCAAACTCATTCAGGAATTTGAGGCGGAAGATAAAACTTCAAAACTGGCAGACCAACCTTATGCATTAACGGTAGCGTTCTATCCGAGTTTTTATTTTGACAAGACCGTCAAGAAAGGAAAAAAGAAATGACATCAACAGCTTTAGAAACAACCCGCATCGAAACGCCAAAAGATATGAAAACATTCTTCATCATTTGGGGTGGTCAACTCATCTCCATGCTCGGTTCGGGCTTGACCCAATTTGCGCTGGGTGTATGGATCTACGATCAGACCAAACAGGCCACACCCTTCGCCATCACCGTTCTACTTGGAACCATTCCACGCGTGCTTTTGCTGCCCATAGCTGGTTCCATTGCAGACCGCTTCAATCGCCGTGTCATCATGATCGCTGCCGATACGCTCAATGCCTTACTGACCTTGTTCATCTTTATCATGTTCGGGGCGGGGAATTTGCAATTGTGGCACATCTATCTTATCTCTTTGCTTGGCTCCATCTTGAGCGCATTCCAAGAGCCTGCTTATACAGCATCCATTTCGATGATCGTGCCAAAGGAAAAGCTTGGCAGTGCCAACGGCTTGGCGCAGATGGGACAGGCGATCTCGTCCGTGTTGACCCCTGTGATCGCTGGTGCTTTGTTCGTTTTTATTGGTCTTAATGGCATCATCCTGATCGACTTCATTACTTTCTTCTTTGCAGTGGGCGCATTGATCATCGTCCGTATTCCGCAGCCTGAACGTGCGCCAGAACATAAGGATAATAATGTCTGGCAGGACATGCAGTTCGGTTGGAATTACCTGACAGAGCGCAAAGGTCTGTTCGGTCTGCTTCTTTATTACGCGATGGTCAACTTCCTGCTCAACTGGTCTGCTGTGCTGCTCATCCCAATGGTTTTGAGCCGCTTCACTGCCGATATATTGGGGTTGATCCAAACTGTAATGGGTGTGGGCATGCTGGCAGGCAGCATCATTATGAGCACATGGGGCGGCGCAAAGCATCGCATCCCCGCTGCCATTGGCTTCATCATTCTTGGTGTGACGGGTTTCGTCATCGCTGGTCTGCAGCCCAATCCCTGGTTCATTGGTGCAGGTATTTTCCTGCTGATGTTCTCCGTACCGTTGGCAAGCGGTAACAGTCAGGTGGTTTTCCAGACCAAAGTACCGCGTGAAATTCAAGGTCGCGTCTTCTCCGTCCGCTCGACCATCTCACAATCCATGATGCCGCTTGCGTTTCTGACTGCGGGTCCGCTGGCGGATAAATTCTTCGAGCCGCTGCTCATGGATGGTGGCGCACTTGCCAACACTGTCGTTGGTCAGATTCTAGGAACAGGCGCCGGGCGCGGTATTGGCTTAATGTTCATTCTCTCCGGTCTGACCGGCATCATCGTGAGCATCTTTGTGTACCTCAACCCGCGCATCCGCAATTTGGAAAAGGAATTGCCAGATGCGATTCCAGATGCGGAAATAGCGCCTCAAGCCTGACCTAAGACTACTCAAACAAAAAGAGCCTCATCCACGTTTTCGGTGTGGATGAGGCTCTTTGCTTTCCAAACTTAATTCTGCAACTGACGTGACCTGCCAAAGAAAGCGGATGCGATCAATGCCAGCGATAGCGGCACATAAATTTCAGGCAGTCCATTCGTGTGTGAGCCGATAAAGTCCAAACCAGGGGTGTTGTTAAGCGGACCAAGATACCAAAGGGTAACGAAGACGATCTCAAAGGGCTTGCTGGTTCCAGTCCACACGCCGAGGGCGAGAGCAAGGGATGGGACGAAGAATGCACCAGAGAGTAATGCGAATAACGCAGTTGCGTCAGCGTGAGTAATGAAGTTGACCAATGCGCCGCTTCCCATCAGCAATGTGACAATGAATCCCGCCAGCCACTGTGCAGGTAGTTGACGCCACAGCGGCGACGCAGAAGAGAACGCGAGTTGCTGCACATTATCGCGTACTTCACGGTTGCCGATGGGGGAGAGCAAGAGTACTTGCCATAACCATGCCAAGGGCAGCACGAATTGACGGACGTTTTCAATCGAATTCACCAATCCGGCAAGGATGAGCCCAGCCGCGCCTGCGTACCACCACCAGCGTTGTCCTTTGACGAGCAGTTTCAATTCAGCAAGTAACACATTGAAGAAGCTGAATCGATTCGCCTGGCGATTAAGTGAAGTCAAACTTACAGTAAGGGTGGATGTTGGAAGCGTTGAAGCAACTTCGGGCGCAGAGTCAGAGGCGCTGCTTTTTGTCCGTTTGGGTTTTGAGCGAGAAGGATCGAATCTATCGAAGAAGAGCGCGCCAAGAAGAGTCAGAGCAAGCCCGATCAAAATGAAGGAGGAGCGAGAGAGAATGATCTCGGGCGTCCAATGTATGCCTTCCCAAACGAAGGTGGTGGTTGCGGATGACATGCCGCCGCCGAGGGTAAAGGTGCCGTCATAATCGGAATAAAGTTTTGTGACAGCAGTGCTCATTTCGTCTGAGAGCAAACCCAACCCGGTAGGTTCGAGGGCGGGATATTTTTGCAACGTGTCGTTCTCCATGAAAATGGGCAGGGTGATGATGAAGAGAAAGAAGTAAACGATGTTGCCAAAGCCGCCTTGCAAGAATGGGATGGTTTCAAATAGAACAGCAATGGCAGCAACCAACAGCATTAATGGAGTTGCGATGAAAAGGAAAGATGAGAGAAATGTGCCAAGGTCCATTTGGGTGCTTTCGCCTTGCAAGAACTGAATGATGATGCCTGCCAATGCAAGCACCACCACCATTGCCATTAACACGGCGAAATTGCTAAGCCACTTGCCGATGAGATACAGCGGACGGGTGAGCGGCGTGGTCGCCATGATCTGACCAACGCCAGTTTCACGGTCACGCGCCACCGAACCTTTGACAAGATAAAAGCCGAACCAACCCAGGAAGAATGCCGCAATGAGCGACATCATCGCGCCGACCCATGCCGAGTTGTATTCACCGCGATACTTTCCCAGCTCCAGTGCCATGTTGCCAATGGCGGTTTGATAGCCAAGAAAGACCACCAACCCAACCATGGCGAGAAAACTATAACGCCGCACACGCTCTAAAAAGTCGGCGCGGGCAAGATGATAAATAATGCGAGCTGATTTCATTGCTTACCGCCGATGAAATATAGATAGGCGTCTTCAAGATTTGGGCTGACGCTTCGCGACGCAGCCGTGGGCTGCTCGCTGCTTACCACGCGCACTTGCACGCCGTCACTTTTGCGGATCGTTCCGCTGACGATGTGCTTTTGCTTGAGTGCAGGCAGGTCATCGCTGTTTATTGTCCATTCCCAAACCTTGCCTTCGATTTCATGCAAAAGAGATTCAGGCGCGGCTTCTCGCAAGAGCTGACCTTTATTGACCAACGCAATATGTGTGGCTGTCGCTTCCACATCCGAAACGATGTGGGTTGAAAGGATCACAATGCGTTCGCCGGAAAGATCTGATAACAAGTTGCGAAAGCGCACACGCTCTTCAGGGTCAAGTCCCACTGTGGGTTCATCCACGATGAGCAGTTGCGGGTCGTTGAGCAAAGCCTGTGCGATGCCCACACGTTGTTTCATGCCGCCCGAATATCCGCCCAGCGGACGTTTCGCCGCATCTTTGAGATTCACCAGTTGTAACAGTTCATCGATGCGTTTTTTGGCGGTGGCAGAGTCAAGCCCTTTGATGGCTGCCATGTATTCGAGAAATTCGATGGCGTTCAAATTGGGATACACACCAAAATCTTGCGGCAAGTATCCGAGCACATCGCGCAGCGCATCTGGATTTTTTACAATATCCATATCGTTCCACAAAATTTTTCCATCGGTCGGTTTGGTGATGGTGGCAAGCATGCGCATAAAAGTGGACTTCCCTGCGCCATTTGGTCCAAGTAAGCCCAAAATGCCAGGCTTGATCTCAAGGGAAAAATCTTTCAATCCCCAAAATCCGCGTTTGTATTCTTTGCCGAGGTTGTTGATGATGAGTTTCATAAGTCTCCATTGTTTTGCACGCGGTAATTGTCCCGCTTCAAGAATTGAGGTGCAAATTGTTTACGAGAGAAAAGGCCCTTTGGTTGCAACCCGAATTCTAGTTGGCTGCCGTTTGATTGCCCCTGTCCTATTGGTTAATGAAATGGGCTTGAACACTTCATACGAATTGTTGTCCGCTGCACTACTCTGACCACGAAGGCAAAAAGGTTCGAAAAAAACTTTGCGGCTTTGAGTCTTTGTGGTTCATTTTCAGACATGCTCAAAGAGAAATTATCGGATCTTTTCCTTTGCAGCTGTTTGCAAAAGAGAATATGCACTTTCGATCAATCGCCTCAAATATTGATCTGAAAAGGGTCTGCCCGCTTCGAGCTTTTCCACCATCCGCAGCATGGATCCTCTCACACCACTGGCGCGGTACGCTACTGATGAATCAGCAGAGATGCGTTCAAGGCGGGAGAGGAGAAAGCGCAGGGTGCGGAGGTCGTCCTTCATGTTCTGATTGTAAGCGGTAGGTGCGACTCGTGTAGGGTCAACTCGCGAGTTGACCCTACTACTACCGTAAAATTCTATCTCTTTCTCGTCACCCATAAGCCGATCAATAATCCCACCAGTCCAAGCAACATCATATTACCAAGTGCATCCCCCACGGTTGGATAGAGCGTGTTCACCGAGCCGATCGCCATGTCTACTTTCTGAATTCCAGTAAAACCATCTGCGGTTTCTTCGAACGTATCGGTATGGCTGAGAATTTTGCCATATGCATCTGCGGCAATGGACACACCCTGACCGGTCTGGCGGAAGATGCTCATACCATTTTCCACAGCGCGGAAAGTGGACATGCCTGCGTGAATGTCTTTCACACCAAGCCAGTCGTTGGATGGGATGAAGAGCAAGTCCACATCTTGTTCGCCAGCTTGCTTGATGATGTTCGGGAAGTCGGCGTCCCAGCAGATGACGGCGCTGAGTTTGCCGTAGGGGGTATCGATGCTTTGAAGAATCCCATCGCCTTTGAGCGTGCCTTCGAACATGTTGCCGCCGTATTTTACGTGAGTCAGCGCAACGTCACTGTTCGGGTCAATAATGTGGACGGAGTTCACGGCGGGAGTTTTGCCGAGGTCGAAGGTGGGGAGGACGATGTAAATATTCTCTTCTTTAGCGATGATGGCGGCTTCTTGCATGACTGTTTCGATTTGGTCACTCATACCGAGGATGGCGCCTTCTTGTAAGACGACGATGTTTGCGCCATCTTGAGCAAAGGCGCGGACCTGCTCCAACTGTTCGGTGTGTAATTCATCCGTTGCTTTGCGGAACTCGTTGTCGTCTCCGCTTTGGCGTAGCTGCATCAACTTGGTGATGGTGCCATTGGGCATGGAGAAACCTGCAATGGTGGCGGTTTGTTCGGGTTGGGCAGGGAGCAGAGTCCGCCCGAAGCTGAGGGAGAGGATGAGGGCGAGGAACCCAGCAAACGTCAGAGAGAGGCGGGCGGGTTTCCATCCGCTTTCCCAGAAATGATTTACCAAACTTGCGAACCAGCTCATCACGAAAGTGATTCCCCACAAGCCGGTGACTGAAACGATCTGCATGGCGGGAAGAAAATCGCGTTGGGTGTAGGCGACTGCGCCAAACGTGCCGAAGGGACTGCCGCTGGCGGAAAAGAAATCCATGGCGGTGGCAGCGATGGGATAGACGAGCGTGAGCCATGCTGTGGAACCAAAGCGGCGGTAATACATGCGGTCAATGACGTAAGGCAGCAAGCCAAGGGGTGCTGTGAGCAGGAAGAAGATCGGCTCGGCAATTGGGCTGGCAAGGCTCATTGAGGTGGCACCGTTCCATGAGATGATGGTGGGAACGACAGAAGCAATCCACAATAAAAGGAAGTTGCGCCCGGCTTTGTCACTTTCGTGGAAGAAGCGCATGGCGAAGATAGGCAGAATCCATGCGGCCAGCGGAAGATTCCATTTGCCGCCGATGAATAAGCCAAGAATGGCGGTAATGACTAGATAGAGGTAGCGTTTGTTCATGAGAGTCTCCTTGATTGACGATGGAAGTTTGTCTATCTTCCGTCGTCTGTTGTCTGTGTTTGATATGTTTCCATTGTATGGATTCGCCTTTCTCCTCGCATCGTCCAACCCATGCAAAAGTGGACATTGTCCATTCGGACAATATGCCTGGTAAAGGTGGGGAGGTAGAATAAATACATGGAACAGGTCAATTCTCCGAACAACCGCTTTGTAGGGTTTCCCTTCTATTTATTCATTTCTCTTTTACTGGGAACACTGGCTTATTTCGGGGCACAGGCAGTATTGCAATCCACCTCATGGGTGACGGCTCTCGGATATGCTTTTCTCTTTTTTGTTCACATCGGGTTGTATTGGCTGAATTTGAGATGGTTCGAAAATAGGAAGTGGTCTCTTTTTTATTATCTTGTTCAGGCTGGTTTGATCGTTGGGTTGGTCAGTTTTCCATACGACCATGAATCTTTGAAAGGTACCATCCTTGCATCGGGTGTCATTTGTCTGATAGGCGATGCGCTTGGCTTGTGGGGAAATACCAAAAAATCTTTGTGGATCGGCGTAACATTTGCGGCTTTGGCATTGGTGCTTTTGTATTTCGTGGTCCGACCAGACAACTACTGGCTTGCCGTTTCTAGTGTGCTGGTCAATGGCGGGTTTATTGTGCTCTTTATGGTGATCTTGAACCAACAATTGACCGAGCGTCAGAAAGCTGTAGAGTTGGCTGAATCTTTGGAAAGTGCCAACGCAAAATTGGCAGCCTACAACGCCAAGATCGAGTCACTGACCTTGCAGAACGAACGTCAACGCATGGCGCGGGAGTTGCACGACACATTGGCACAAGGTGTGGCGGGACTGGTCTTGCAGTTGGAGGCGGTCAAAGCCCATCTCAAGGCAGATCGTCCAGAACGCGCTGTTGCCATTGTGGAGCAGTCCATCACTCGCGCTCGGAGCACGCTGGCTGAATCCCGTGCTGCGATAGATGATCTTCGCGCTGTGCCGATCAATGTAGCAGATGCGGTTCGCGAACAAGTGGAGCACTTCAAACAGTCCACCGGCATGCTGTGTGAGCTGGATATTTCGGTAACGGAAAATCAGATCCCTGTTGAAACCACGAACCATGCCTTGAACATTTTGAGCGAATCTTTAACGAACATTGCCCGTCATGCAGAAGCAACGAAAGTGAAAGTGAATTTCTTCGTTCAAAAACAAACACTTGAACTCGAAGTCCGCGATAACGGCAAAGGCTTTGATGTAAAACAGGAATCAAAAGGTCATTATGGGTTGGTGGGCATGCACGAACGCGCACGGCTGACAGGCGGCATGCTTTCTATCGAGTCCGATGCGAATGGGACGTGTGTGCAATTCATCGTGGGTGGTGAATCATGATCCGCGTGATGATCACCGACGACCATCTCATCGTCCGTGAGGGATTGCGGCTGATCCTTGAAACTGCCGATGATATCGAAGTGGTCGGTGAAGCCGTGAATGGCGCAGAATGTTTAGAACTCGTTCCATCCCTCAAGCCTGATGTCATTCTCATGGATCTGCAAATGCCGCGCATGGATGGCATCACCACGATCGGTCATCTGCGAAAAGATTTCCCCGAAATTGCCATCGTCATCCTTACCACCTACAACGAAGACGACTTGATGATCAAAGGGCTGCAAGCCGGTGCGCGCGGATATTTGCTCAAAGACTCAAGCCGCGAAAATTTATTGGATGCTATTCATGCCGCAGCACGCGGTGAGACGTTGCTCAAGCCAGAGATCCTCGCCCGCGTGCTTGCGCCTCAGTTCGCACCCAAGCCTGTTTCAACCACCCAGGCTGATTCCACGCTGACAGAGCGTGAACTCGAAGTGTTACAACTCGCCGCGAAAGGCGAACGCAACAAAGAGATGGCATATAAATTGGGGATCACCGAAAGAACCGTCAAAGCACACTTGCAAAGCATCTATCAAAAGTTTGGCGTGGATTCCCGCGCGGCAGCGGTCGCTGTGGCGGCGGGGAAGGGGTTGCTGGAGAATTAACAAAAAGAGGCAGTCACCTCGAAGGCGACTGCCTCTTTTTTGTGGGGAATTACTTTGACAATACAGGTTTCAACTCTTCGTAATAGTTCACCAAAACTTGTGGCAGGGATCGAGCGATCTCGAGCAATTCATCTTTGCCATGATTGAGCGTATTCCCTTCATACTTCTCAAAGACCTGCACGCCTTTGCGCAGGGACAACTTCATTTGCTTGAGGAACTCGCGGTCTGCATGGGCGAGGGTATCGGTGAGGTGGACGAGGCGGGGTAATTCATCGGTACTCAGGGTATCGAGAACTTCCAACGTTTCTCTGCCGATGGTTTTGGCATATTGTGAAGTGGACTCGGCTTCGATCTCCGCGATCTGCTGACTTATCCAGCGATGGTCTTGTTGGTTGGAACATAGCCCGCTGGTGAGCGACCAGAGATACTCAAGCGGACGTCCGCTGGCTTTGGTGAGGTATTCACGCATGAAGCGTTCGTGAGTACTGAGCAGCACTTGGGTGCGATAGAGCGAGGCGCGCGGTTTGCCGCGGACTTCGTCATGTGTCACTTGCTCGTTGCGGATGCTGTAATCGTTGATGAGGGCATCTTCCATTTCAACGACGGTGTAAAGGAAGCGCACCCAGGTTTGATACAGTTCGGTCAGCGAGACGAATTGAAGTCCGTGTGGGGTGATGGCGATACCGCCGCTGGAGCCGAAGTTCAAACGGCGGACGGCGCCAAGTTGATACATGCCCAAGAGCGAGTCCACTTCGGGGTTGACATCGTGCTGCACTTTTTTATACGAGAAGGTTGCATCCATGCCTGCATAGGATTGGATGATCTTCAATCCGCCCGCGTGCAAGTGAGCGAACTCACTGACATCATAGACACGCCCATTGACGATGAACCAATGCCCGTCTTCGGGATTGTTGTGTAGAACAACTTCGGAGGCGGGGTAGATACTTTCCTGCTCGAATTGTGCACCGCCATAAGTGGTGAAGACTTCTTGTAAATAACGGTCTTCCCCAACAAGGCGATAGAACATCTCACGTCCTTTTTCTTCGCCCACGCGTTCTTTGATGATGCGCTGCATTGTGTCCATGACAGTTTTGGCGAAGCCAGTGCGCCCGCAAATGTAAAAGAATGCGCCAGATTGGATCAACTCCCACAGTTTGTCTTTCATTTCCGGCGATAGCATCACCGAGTCGATATGTCCGCGTGTCCCTTTGGGGAAGGTGAACTTACCTTTGCTCACTTTGAGTTGATTATCTTCCTGTGAGAAAGCAGCTTGCAGATTTAATTGACCGGACGCAACCAATGCTTCCCATTCGTTTTCATAATACAGCTCGGCGCGAGAACGTGTGCCAAAGAACAACCAATTTTCACCACCGGTTCGTGCTTGCAACATGCTGCGGAAAGGCGCGATGCCCGAACCACCTGCGAACATGACGACAGGTTTGTTGATATCTGTGGGGAGGCTGAAGCGCGGTGGATGAATCACTTTGATGGAAACGCGGCGCGGATGCGAATCATTTGCAGCGCCGAGTCGGCTTAGGTAGGCAGAGCAGGTTCCGGTGCGGAGTGAGGCGTGCGACACGTCGGTGTCGGGAGTCTGGTAGATGAGTCCGCCAATGGTGAGGTGAAGTTCGTTCGCGGCGTCATCTGCTTGCACCGAAGAGATCGAATAGGTGCGGAAGGTTTCGGGCGGTACGATGCGCGTGATATGTTCGCGTTCACCGAGGGTGGCTTTCCACAAACGCTTGGGGTTGAAGCCGCCTTCGCTGAGCACGTTGAGCAAGTCCCACAATTCCCACTGGTCTTCAGCGCGCGCTTCGAGAATGCGATGCAACGTTTCGTTGTGTGTCACTTCATACAAAATCTTGGCAATGTAACGCGAGATGGGACGAATGCGACCGAAGGTGAGCAAGGTGCGCAACGAAAGAATGACCGAGGTCTGATGTCCATCACGTAGTTGAACAGCGGTGCGCCAAACCGCATTGAGCGGGATGGGCTCGTCGCCGGTGGCATGCAAGGCATCCAACGTTTTTTGGACAAGCTCCGGATCATTCTCAGGGAGAATTGCACAGCGGTCCCCGGGCTGATATCTCAAACCGGTGCCGGTCGTATCCACCACAACACGATTGGCAGGCATGATGCCGCCCGATGTAAGCGGCTCCACTTTTTTGACGCGCACGAAATGACAAGTGGCAGGCGTTTTGACGTAGCGTTCCTGACGTGCCTTTTCGAGTTCATCATCCATGCGATCCCAAAGACGATCTTCGAAGCCGCCATCGAAACCACCGAGCGTGCGGCTGCGACCCGCTTTAAAAGAAAGGTCGAGGAAGCCATAAGCTTTGAGGCGATGACGACCAAGCAGACCCGTCTCGCCAGAGTAGGCATCCATGGCTTGTTGGAACAAGCCGGTTAATTCGGCATCGTCCACGCGGCGGATGTATTCAGGGACGGAGATCTCTTGAGCGGCATTAAGGAAGGCTTGCCAATGCGGCGGGAACCATGCGCGGATGCGGTCGGTTTCGTGACCGATGTTGGTGCCATAGGTTCCACGCCCGAAGAAAATATCCATGAGCGTGAAATTGGGCAGGGCAGTGCCGCTGGGTCCGGGGATGGATGTGCCGGGTTGATAAGGCGTCGCAATCGGTGCGACGGTCTTGCCCCAAACAACCGGGTCCACGTAGAGTGGGTGATAGGCATTTGGGTTGACCTTCATAAAGGAAGAGTAGGTCAGTTCGTTGAAGGAGTCTGAGAGGAGAGTCAACTCGCGTTTAAGTGCGAGGCGGTCATCGGCTACCACGGCTTCCTGCGCGCGAATGACCATGTCGATCAACGGCGTGAAGCGTGCAACGATCTCATTCGGCGTAGATTGAAAACGACATTCATCGCCGTTGCCCACGATGGGAATCAACAGTTGCATGTTTTCCATCACAACGGGTCCCTTTGTATCAACGAGACGCCAGTTGTAAATGTTGAGGTCGATAATGGATAAGTGCGGAGCGGGGCGATGCAAACGCCGACTGACTTCTGCCCAAGGGATGAGCACAGAGTCGGGCACGGCGGTGTAGGCTTTCGGTTCTACATAATGATAAGTGTGCGCGAAAATGCCGAGGATGGATGCGGCGCGGTAAAGGTCTCCATCGGGCAGAGACGCCTCACTCGCATCGAGAATTGGCATTTCATCCAAACGGCGGCGCAAGCCGAGGGTGCGGAAGAGCTCCGGCAACTCTGCGGCGACTTCATCCCAAATTGCATGGGATTTTGCCAAGGCGAGGCGAGGCATTTCGATGGGCATGAAGCCATGCGAAAGTGAAAGGAAGCCCAGGTTTTCATGACCAAGTTTGCGGTTGGTCGCTTCGGCTTCGGTGATGACGCGACGAGTGGGAATCATATCTGCCATGTTATAGAGTTCCGACGACGGCTTCGCAAATATTGGCGCGTGAGACAGTGCCGAGCAAACGTCCGTCTTTGACAACGGGCAGCAAGCGGATCTGTTTGCTGATGAGAATGGCAGTGGCTTTGGCAACGTGGTCTTCAGGTTGCAAAGTGATCGGTTCGCGGATGATAAGCGGAGCAATGGGACGGTTGGACAAATCCGCACCGCGGCGCAGGAAGACTTGATAAGCTGATTCGAGAGTCCCGCCTTCTTCGACGATCTCATCGATATCGGGCAATGCCGCACGAAGAATGTCCCCTTCGGAGAGCACGCCAACAAAGGTGCCATTGTCGGTGACGACCATCAGATCGCTGACGCCGGAAAGGGCAACGATCTCTGCCGCAACATGCAAGTTCGAGTCTTCGCGGATGCGTGCCATGTGTGTGTCCATGATGCCTTTGACATACATGTATGGCAATTGGATCGCCGCACGCCAGTCTTCGAGCAGAGTGTCTATCTTGGCAGCATAAGCTTCCTGCCAAGGTTGGACAAGATAATAATGAATGCCCAATTGATTGATGGCGGTGATAGCGGACTCAGTGTCCTTGGCTTGTGCGAACAGAACCTTCCGTGCTTCGGGGAAGAAGTTGGCGGCTTTGGCGAGAAAGTCCGTGCCAGGCATATCGGGCAGGGATTGGTCCACTAAAAGAAGCGCAACATCTTCGTTTTTCTCACGATGCTTTTGCAAGGACGAGAGCGCATCTGCACCGGAGCCTGCCCCTTGGACACGGTAGCGATTCTCGTAACGCTTTTGGAGGTCTGGAATGATGTTTGATGAATGAGATTGAAGGATATAGATGAAAGGCAGGGACATATTTACTCCATTTGAGACCACAGACAACGGACCGTGGTCTGCGGTCTATCGTCTGTGGTCCATGGTCAATGGTCTGAATTTTTTATGGCAGTTTCGCGATGGCTTCGATCTCGATCAACAGGGCAGGGTCAACCAATTGGGATAAAACCGTAGCACGTGCCGGGCTCGGCTCAGGAAAATATTCGGAATAGATTGTATTGAACGGCTGGAAGTATTCAGATTTGGTGATGAAGACAGTCGCTTTGACAACATCTTTATAGTCACAGCCAGCGGCACGAAGGATAGCGCCGATGTTTTCGATGGTCTGTTTGGCTTGTTCTTCGATGGTCGCACCTAAAGTCCCATCTGGGGCTTTGCCTACCTGACCGGAAATAAATAAAAATCCGCCGCTGATGAGTCCGGGAGAATAGGCGCCTAAAATAGTTGCACCTTCAGGGAACACTGCTTTTTTATCCGTCATGATAAAGTCTCCTTCTGAGTTAAGTTGACCCAGTATACCTGATGGGTTTTAAGGGCAAATCCCCCAATAGGTTGAACTTGTTAAAACAAAATAGCCTCCTTTGAAGAGGAGGCTATTTTATTAATGATTATGCTTTATTCGCCGGCACCAACTGCAAAATTGATGATGATACCCACCACAATGCCCGCCATCCATACATACATCCAAGTCTTGAGCTTGAGTTCTTCATTCTTCATGTTTTGAAGACCCCAAATGAAGGTGTAGAGCATGCAGATCAAACCGAGAATACCTTTTAGCAAACCTTCCTTCTGGAACAACTTGATCAAAACAACGATACCTGCCACGAACGCGATAACGCCGCCAATCCCCATGTTTGCTGAAACTTCCATGACACACTCTCCTTAAGATGAATTGGTTTTATGCTATCAGGCGTACTGCCCAATAAGACATTAGCGAGAATAACACCCATGCTGTAATCCCGTTTCGAATTTCAAGCTGCCTAACAGAACTGATAATTTTTTGAGTCATTGATTTGGGTAACACCAGTACAAGGCACATCAAGATCAGTGCAATGAAGAAAATTGGCGCAAAGGCATGAGTTTGTAAGGAGGAGATTACATCTCCGTGGAGCAATTGCATGGTCGCGCGGGTCAAGCCGCAGCCAGGGCAGGGAATCCCTGTAGCAGCGAGGATGGGACACTGCCAAAATGATATACCTGCCAGATTGGCGCTTATATGGATCACCCCAAAACCAACGATTGCAGCATTTTCGGCGCGATTTTCCAGAAGATTAGAAAATACAGGCTGGTGCCAGAGAGTGTTGAGCGAATTATTCATGGATATGTAAACCCATCTTGCCAGGAAAAGATGCCAATTCAATTCTTTCGCTATAATTAGGACTATGCCTGATAATAATCGTACTGTCTGGTCGTCTGACTCGGGCGACCTTCGCAAGAAAAACCAAACCATCTCACACGCCCGGTCTTTACCACCACAGCAACAGACCGCTTATCTGCACCGCGAATCTGGTGGCAGGGGAGGGAAGGTGGTTTCGGTCGTGAAAAATCTCATCCTTACAGACGATGACCTAAAAGCCCTCGCTAAAAAGTTGAAACAGGAATGTGGCTCAGGTGGAACTGTAAAAGATGGATTGATCGAAATTCAAGGAGAACACCGTCAACGCATGGCGGAGGTACTTCAAAAGCTTGGCTATAAAGTAAAAATCGCTGGTGGATAAAAAAAGTGGACAGGTTCAACACCTGTCCACTTTCTACTTTCCATTCACTATCAACTACCCATGCCTGCTCATGAATTTTTCCATGCGGCGCAGGGCTTCTTCGATCTGCTCGTAAGAAGTGGCATAACACATACGCACAAAACCTTCGCCACCGGGTCCGAAAGCATTGCCTGGAACCACAGCCACACTTTCTTCACGCAGCAGTTTTTCCGCGAAAGTTTCATCGTCCATGCCAGAGGCGCGGATGTTGGGGAAGGTATAGAAGGCGCCTTTTGGCTCAAACGTCGTGAGACCGAGGCGGTTCAATCCACTCACCAATAAGCGGCGGCGGCGATCATATTCCGCGACCATTTCTGCGACATACGGTTCACCCGTTTTCAACGCTTCAATGGCGGCGTCTTGCGCAGTGGTCGGGGCAGACATGATGGTGTATTGATGAATGCGCACCAAACCTTTGATGATGTCAGCAGGTCCGCAGGCATAACCAATACGCCAACCAGTCATCGCGTAATCTTTCGAGAAACCACCCAGCAGAACGGTCCGGTTTCTCAGGCTGTCGCTCAATGCAGGGAAGCAGACATGTTCAAAGTCATACACGAGGCGGTCATAAATTTCATCTGAGACGACCAGCAGATCATATTCTTCTGCGATCTTGCCGATCTCCAGCATCACTTCACGCGGAGCAACAGCACCAGTGGGGTTCGAGGGATAACCAATAAAGATGATCTTCGTACGGGGGGTAATGGCTTTGCGGATGTCATCCGGGTCAATAGTAAAGTTATTTTCAAGCCGCGCAGGGATCTCAATCGGCACACCGCCGGCAAGGATCACTTCAGCCTGGTACGACACAAAACATGGGGTGGGGATGATGACTTCATCGCCCGGTTCAAGCACAGCGGTGAACGTGAGATACAACGCCTCAGAAACACCGACTGTTGCAATGATCTCGTTGGCGGGGTCATATTTCACGTTGTAAAGTTTTTTCAAATTGTCAGCGATCCCCTGCCGCAATTCCATCTTGCCAGAGTTCGAGGTGTAATGGGTCTCGCCATTTTGCAGCGAACGAATGCCCGCATCCAATATGGGTTTGGGTGTGGTGAAATCCGGCTCGCCGATGCCAAGCGAGATCACATCCTTCATCGTTGCAGCAATATCGAAAAATTTTCGAATCCCGCTGGGTTTCAAACCCGCCACACGTTTTGAAAGTCTTTGTACTGCACCTATTTCCTGCATTGAGCCTCCTTATAAGGGTTGTACGTGCCAGTCATCTGAAATTTCCTGGTACGTCAATTCAAATGCCAGACCATTCGTGGTCTTGACGCAAAATCCCTTTTCACCGGGTCCGCGCCATCGCGAAAAGATTTCTGCGATCTCGTATCGCCGTCCTTGCCACACCAGCGAAAGCGGACGCTCCGCATATTCTGTATCTGACCTGCACTCCACAGCTTCCATGCGGACTTACACCTCGATCGAACTCGTGTCCCCAATATTCAGCTGCATGACGTGACCATCGCCTCTTCCTTTAATTTTGGCTTGTTTGCCAATGAGAGAGCGGGTCAACGCTGCATCTTTTATTTCACAATCCGGCTCGACGATCGACTCTGCAACGTGCGAATTTTCAATCATGCAATTCGCACCAATGGATGCGAACGGACCTATCTTTGAATTACTGATCTTTGCACTTGCATGAATAGCCACCGGCTCGATGATCTCAACATTCGAGCCTTCGAACGTGCCAACTTGTGAACCGATTTTTTCCAGGAGAATCTTATTCGTATCCAGTGTCGCTTCGATAGTGCCTGTATCCAGCCAGGTACTGATCTTCTGGGTGCGGACTTTTGCTCCACTTTCGATCATGATCGAAATGGCATCGGTCAGGAAGTATTCATTTTTCAACATCACACCGCGCTTCATCTGGTCGTCGATCGCGGCAAGCAGACGTTCGGCACTCTTAAAGTAATAACACCCAACCACCACAAGGTTGTTATCCATACTTTGCGGCTTCTCAATGAAGCGCTTTACCCAGCCGTCTGCGCCTTCTTCCGCCACCCCAAAGCGACGCGGGTCTTCCACGGGCATCACCCAGGCAACACCGTCCGCTTCTTCCTTATTAAGGAAGGAGAAGTCCGTCTCCATGAGCGTATCTGAGAAGCACATGATCATGGGTCCCGTCAAATGCTCGCGTGAAAGCCACAACGCATGAGACTGTCCCTTCATTTCATGCTGCACCACAAAATGTGCTTTGAGATTCGGATAATTCTCTTTGATGAAAGCAGGGACTTGTAACTCGCCGAGGTAGGGTCCCACAATGAAAATGAATTCGGCATTGTCTGGGTCCGGCAGAGTTTTGAACATGTCCAAAACATGCTCGAGTGAAGTCTTGCCCGCCACACTGACGAGCGGCTTGGGTTTGCTCCACGTGTGCGGGCGCATACGGGTTCCCCAACCTGCCATGGGAATAACGATTTTTATGGTTTCACGAGCCATGATTTCGGGTATCCATTTGATGATGATTTTTCTTATTATACCGTCTGGAATTTTTCGGAACGGTATTTCCCCCATACAAAAACATTAGCCTGCCCAGACAACTTACCACTCGCCATAGTTCGACTTGATGTTGCCTTCGCTATACTTGGTCAAAAGATTTCGATGCACAATGTACATACTCTCAGGCAGTTCATTTATGGGGAAGGAGCGCATCTCAGCGATCTCTGCATCTGACCCCCCAATAAACTTGAAGTCCTTGCAAAGAAAAACAGATGTGTGATCCGTCTTCCATTGGGCATAACTGGTGAAGATACCCAGGAGCGTGATTTCACCTAGTTCAGCGCCGGTCTCTTCACGAGCTTCGCGCCGTGCCGCTTGGTCAAGCGATTCCCATTTTTTGAGTCCGCCGCCAGGCAGATACCAACCGGGTAAATACGTGTGTCGAACCAACCATGCCTTGCCATCTTCTATCATCACCACCCGCACCCCCATGCGGATGGGACGAAATAAGAAGCAATAGATCTTGAAGCCAAGATATAAAAAGCGATAGAACATTACGAGTGACCCAACACAGGGTGTGGTTGATATAACTCCTCAAGGCGCTTGACTTCTTCGTCTGTGAGTTTGATATCCAAAGCAGCCATTGCCTGATCGAAATGCTCGATCTTACTGGACCCAATAATGGGGGAGGCGATATAAGGCTTACTCAACACCCAAGCCAACGCGATCTGTGACGAGGTTACGCCGTGTTCTTTGGCGATTTCTTCAGCGCGGTTCGCTACAAGGAAGTCATCTTCCCGTCCGTAAAGTTCTTTGAAAAAGCCATCGGTTCTGTAGCGGGTGGTTTCTGTTCCATTCTTGCTGTTGCGGGCAAAAAACCCACGTGCCATAGGGCTCCACGGTATGAGACCCACCCCAGTTTCTACACAAAGTGGGATCATCTCGCGTTCTTCTTCGCGATAGACGAGGTTATAGTGATTCTGCATGGACACAAACTTTGTCCCACCGTTCATCTCGGCACCATGCTGGGCTTTCATGACCTGCCGCACAAACATGGACGATGCCCCAATATCTCTCGCCTTACCCGCGCGGACGATATCGTTCAAGGCTTCCATTGTCTCTTCGATGGGGGTGTTGGAATCCCAGCGGTGGATCTGATACAGGTCCACATAATCCATTTGCAGGCGTTTGAGGGAGTTGTCGATGGCAGCCATGATGTGCTTGCGAGAGAGTCCGCGGTCGTTGATGTCATCGCTCAACTGTCCATGAACTTTGGTGGCAATCACTACATTCTCACGATTTACGCCAAAATGACGCATCAAGCTGCCCGTGATACGTTCACTTTCTCCAATTGAATACACATCGGCAGTATCAAAGAAGTTGATGCCCGCATCTAAAGCTTTCTTCACGAAAGGCTTGGCAGCTTCTTCATCAATTACCCATTCGCGCCAACTTTTCGAACCATAGGTCATCATGCCGAGGCACAGGCGTGATACTTTCAATCCGGTTTTACCGAGGTTTACGTATTGCATGGATTCTCCTTCGGAGGACCATTGACCATGGACGATAGACGATAGACGATGGATTGTCCATGGTCAATGATCTGTCGTCCGTCGTCTAAATGATCTTCAAATTAGCCAAACTCGCTGCAAGACGTTTAATCCCCACCGACTCAAAGACCACGTCAATGATCTCGTCGCTGTCTTGCATGCGTGAGTCGAGGATGATGCCATCACCCCACATAGGGTGGCGGACGCGAGTCCCGGCTTTGTATAAGGCTTGGGTCACAGGCGCAGATTGGGTCGGAGTCGGAAGCGACCACTTTATATCGGAAGGGGCGCCTTTGAGGCTGCGTCCTGTGCGAGTGCGGCCCACGATCAGATCCGAAGGCACGTCATCCATAAAGCGCGAGGGGAAGGTTTCTTCTGCCATGCCGCGTCCGCCGCGTTGAATGGCGCGGAGAAGATAGAGGCGATCTTTGGCACGTGTGATGCCAACATAAAACAGGCGACGCTCTTCTTCCATTTGTTCCACTTCATCGAAGGAACGGCTGTGCGGAATGATGCCATCATCGAGACCGACGATGAAGACCGCGCCATATTCAAGCCCTTTGGCGGCGTGGAGCGTAAGCAGGGTGGGGGCGTTGGCGTCTGTCAGCGTGTCTTGATCGGCAATGAGCGCCACGTTTTCTAGGAAGTCATCAATGGTGCGGGTATCGTATTCGAGCGCGAGACGTTTGAGTTCTTGCACGTTTTCCCAGCGGTCAGTGCTTTCTTCTGAATCATCTTCAACGATGTATTCTTTGTAATTGATATCGCGCACAATGCGGTCGAAGAGTTCTGCGACCTTGCCGACTTTTGCAAGTGCATGCCAATTCGCGAGCATACCGCCAAAATCTGCAAGCGGCAACGCAGCGCGACCGGTGAAGGATTTATAGAAATTTGATTCCGCACCGTGGGCAAGATTTAGCAGCACATACCCGGCATTGGTATCGTTCTGCCGCGCGACCATGTGCAAAGTGGTAAGCGTTTTATCACCAATGCCGCGCGGCGGGACATTGATAACGCGGCTAAGGGCGGCTTCGTCGGCGGGGTTGTGGGCGAGGCGAATGAAGGCGATCAGGTCTTTGACTTCACGGCGACCATAAAAGCGTTGTGCGCCGACCAGCTTATAAGGAAGGCGCGCCTGCAAGAAAGCTTCTTCGATCAGGCGGGACATGGCGTTGGTGCGATACATCACTGCGCAATCTTTCGGCTCGAACTCACCGGATGCGACGAGTTGTGCGATGGTATCCACGACGAAGGAAGCCTCGCCGTAATCGTCACGCGCTTCGTAGAAGAATATCTTCTCGCCTGCACCGCGGTCACTGAATAGGCGTTTCTTTCTGCGATTGCTGGCGCGGTCGATCACGCCCATGGCTACATCGAGGATGTTTTGATGTGAGCGATAATTCTGCTCCAGCAGAATCACCTGCGCAGTGGGGAAGTCCTGCTCGAACTTGCGGATGTTTCGATAGTCCGCGCCGCGCCAGGCGTAGATGGATTGATCAGGATCACCCACACAGAAAATATTCTTATGATATGAAGCGAGATGCTTCACTAGAGCATACTGTGCGAGATTGGTGTCTTGGAATTCATCTACCAACACGTGACGAAAACGCTGGGCGTACTTCTCACGCACAGTCGGGTTCGTTTCCATTAATTGTGTGGTGTACACAAGGATGTCATCAAAGTCCACGGCGTTGCTGGCAATGAGACGCTTTTGATATTCGGTGTACACGCGCTTCACCACTTCGTCACGGTAGGTGTTGATGGGGAAGTCGTCCGGCAGGATCAACTCATTCTTGGCGCGTGAGATCGAAGCATGTACACTGTTGGCGCGGTACAACTTCTCATTCAAATTCAATTCACGGATGATCGACTTGACCAAGCTCTGCTGGTCGTCGGCATCGAAGATGACGAAGTTCTGAGCCACGGGCAGGTGTTCGGCTTCGCGTCGCAGAATTCGCGCACAGATCGAGTGGAACGTGCCAAGCATCATGCCTTCGGTCGCCTGCTCGTTCAAAATGGATTTGACGCGCTCGTCCATTTCTTTGGCGGCTTTATTGGTGAAGGTGACGGCGAGAATCTGCCATGGGCGGACGCCTTCGTGGGCGATGAGGTATGCAATACGTTGAGTGAGTACACGCGTCTTTCCGGACCCCGGACCTGCCACGACCATTACAGGCCCATCCGCCGCTGTGACCGCGCTGCGCTGCTGAGGGTTGAGTTTGTTGATGAAATCCAGATTCATGGTGCGGACATTATAAATGCTCCGACAAGGACAGTACCTCGTCAGAGCATTCATTTTGGCGTTTATTAAGGAAGAAAATTATGCCTTCAACTCAGATGTGCAATTCGGGCAGCGAGTGGCTTTGATGGAAATGGTGCTAATGCAGTGCGGGCATTCCTTGGTGGTTGGGTCGGCTGGGGCTGGGGCTTTTTTCATACTGTTAGCGGACTTGACAATGAGGAAGATAACGAAGGCAATGATTAGGAAATCCACCACAGATTGAAGGAACAATCCCCACATGATCGTAGCACTGCCCACTGTAATAGAAAGTTCGCTGAAATTAACTCCGCCCATGAGCAAACCGACCAGGGGCATGAAGATGTCATTGACAAGGGAGCCAACGATCTTGCCGAACGCAGCTCCAATAATGACACCGACTGCCAAATCCAGCACGTTACCGCGCATGACGAATTCTCTGAATTCCTTTAACATGATGTAATCTAATCTCCTAGAGGAAGGGAATGAGTGAAATAAATTGTATGGTAGGGGAGGGGGATTGTCAACAAAAGGCTGTGTTTTAGGCGAATTTCGATGGGAAGGGGCATGTCAAGTGTTCGGATGAGGCGAGTGGTAGTCATCACGATTCTGTCATAAATATTGGGTTCCTTTTTTAACATCCTTTATCATTTTTAGAAAAAACAGTTCTCCAGTAGGGTCATTTTTATTCACCCGCAGGGTAGTTTCAGTATAAAATGTGACTATACAGGCTACCTCCACAATGCCCCCGTTGACTCGCCTAAAGAATTAGGTATAATTCGTTTTGCTTCTTTGTTAAATTTGTAACAGCCTCTTAAACGTACTTATAGAAGGAGGTGATGCGGTAAGAAACTAAACGTAACTTGTGTTCGTGTTGTGTCTGTACGATAAACCCCAAAATTTTCTTCTTGGAGGAGAAAACAAATGTTACGAAATCGAATGTTTGCTTTGCTTGGTTTGCTCGTGATCGCCAGCATGGTCCTTGCGGCCTGTGGCGCTCCCGCTGCAACCGAAGCGGCTGAACCTGCTGCAACTGATGCTGCGCCTGCCGCAACTGAAGCTGCCACTGCAGAACCCACTCCTGTCCCCACTACCCGCAAGGGCGGTTGGTTGGATGAAGTTGCCTTCTCATCTGTGTCTTCCGATCAGGCCGTGACCCAGATCACCGCTGGTGCGATCGATATCTACACCCGTGGTGTGGCTTCTGACCGCGTTCAGGAAATCAAGGACGCTGGTGTCTGCTATTCTCAGTCCTATGGTGGTTATTATGACATCCTCTTCAACCCGGCTGTCTTCACCGATACCGCCAAACTGAATCCGTTCAGCAACCGCAAGATCCGCGAAGCGATGAACTGGGCGCTCGACCGCGATTACATCAACCAGGAAATCTATGGTGGCGGCTCCCTGCCCAAGTACTTCTCCCTCGCGACCCAGTTGGTCGATTACACCAATGTGATCGAAGAAGCTCGTGGTCTCGAAACCTACTATGCTTACAACCTCGAACAGGCCAAGGCTGTTGTTGATGCTGAAATGCCTGCCATGGGTGCTGAGCTCGTGGATGGCAAGTGGAACTTCAATGGTGAACCGCTCGTTCTCGCCTTCCTCATCCGTAACGATGGTGATGGCACCCGCTTGAAGATCGGTGACTACTTCTCCGATCAGCTCGAACAGCTTGGCTTTACTGTTGACCGCCAATACCGCAAGTCCTCTGAAGCTTCCCCGATCTGGATCGGTTCCGATCCCAAGGAAGGCCAGTGGCACCTCTACACCGCTGGTTGGCTCTCCTCTGGTCTCGACCGCGATGAGAAGGAATCCTTCCAGGAAATGTACCTGCCCTCCAGCGCGCAGGGTATTCCGCTCTTCATTGATAATCAGTCTGACCCCGCCTTCATCGAAGTTGGCGATCGCCTTGCCAATGGTGATTTCTCGACCCTCGAAGAACGCCGCGAACTGATCTTGGAAGCCCTCCCGCTTTCCTTGCAGGACTCCCTCCAGGTCTGGATCATCGACCAACAGGTCTATGCTCCTTTCAACTGTAATGTTGAAGTAACCTACGACCTTGGCTCTGGTATTGAAGCTGCTCAAATGCCTGCTTACAACCTGCGCTTCAAGGATGCAGAAGGTGGCCAGCTCAAGGTTGGTACCAACGAATTGTTCACTGACCCCTGGAATCCCGTCAACGGCTCCAACTGGGTTTGGGATGGTTTCGTTCAGAGCTTCGGCGAAAGCGGCAGCTTGATGTACGATCCTTACACTGGTCTCACTTGGCCGCTCCGCGCTGAAAGCGCCGAAGTGACCGTTCAGACCGGCTTGCCCGTCGGCACCAACACCGACTGGGTGACCCTCAACACTGCTGACACCATCGAAGTCCCCGCTGATGCGTGGCTCGACTGGGATGCTGCTGCTCAAACCTTCGTGCCCGCTGGTGAAGGCGTGACCGCTAAGGCCAAGATCGTCATGACCTACCCGGCTGACCTCTATGAAACCAAGTGGCATGATGGCAGCAACCTCTCCGCTGGTGACTTCGTCATGCGCATGATCATGAACTTCGATCAGGCCAAGGCTGAAAGCGCCATCTTCGATGAAGATGTTGTCCCTAACTACGAAGCCAGTAAGGCAACCTTCAAGGGCGTCAAGATCGTCTCCACCGATCCGCTCGTGATCGAAACCTATACCGATAACTTCTACGCTGATGCTGAACTCATTGCTGCGTTCGGTGATTGGTGGCCTCAATACGGTTATGGCGAAGCCTCCTGGGCTGCCATTGCCATGGGTAATGCCTCTGAAGCTGCTGGTCTCACCGCTTACGGCGCCGGCAAGGCTGACCGCAATGCTGTTGAATGGACCAACTTCGTTGGTGGTCCTAGCCTCGAAGCTTTGAATGGTTCGTTGGATACTTTGATCGCTGAAAACACCATTCCGTACGCTGCCACCCTCGGCACCTACGTCACCGCTGAAGAAGCCACCGCCAAGTACGCTGCCCTCAAGGCTTGGTATGAAGCTCACGGACACTTCTCGAGCGCCACGGGTCCGTACTTCCTCGACTCCTTGGATCTCAATGCCAAGACCGCTTTGGTGAAGCACAACGCCGACTTCCCCGATCTTTCCGATCGCTGGGCTGCTTGGAGCAATCCTCCTCTGGCTGACGCCGTGATGGATGGACCTGCCCAGGTTAAGATCGGTGAAGAAACTGTCTTCTCTGTAACCGCAACCACCAAAGCTGGTGATCCTTATCCATCCGCCGACATCAAACAGGTTAAATTCCTCGTCTACAATGACAAGGGTGAGACCATTTACGTTGGTGAAGGTGTTGCCGGAGCCGGTGATGGTGAATACACCCTCACCATCCCTGCAGATGCCCAGATCCAGGCTGGTGCAGGCAAGATCGAAGCTGCCGTTGTTCTTTACCCGGCCGCCATTCCTGCCTTCTCCTCGCTTGAATTCGTCGCCGCTCCGTAACAATAAATTTTGAAAGAGCCAGGGGCAAGGGAAACCTTGCCCCTGGTTTTACCTCTAAGCGGTGTATTCTCTAAAGCAAGTAGGGTGGTTTTCATGGCGAGATATTCGCCAACATGATCCTGAGAAATCTCCGTTTTTATATTTGAATATTTTTTGCTCTTTTTTGTATGGAATTATTTGTTTTTTTATTAACGTAGGTTATACAAGACCAAAATAATGCAAGTCCCCCAATTATTATTACTTGCAAGCAGGTCTTATCAAAGAATGAATTGAGGTGTGATATGGCTACCGAAACAATAACAGCCACAAGTGGACCAGTAAAGAAAGAGTCATTCGCCAACACAACGGCAGGACGAGTTTTACGATATGCATTGGTAAGGTTGATCACCCTTGCAGTTACAGTGGTGATCGGTATTTATTTAACGATCCTGATCGCCAATATGGGTGGGTATGTGGATACCATTATGCGGAATGAGATCCGTGATAACACAACCCAATCCATTCTAGCCAATCCTGCTTACCGAGCATTATCTACCGATGCACGCGAAAAACTTATTCAGGATAAGATCGCAAGCGAAGAGCGACGGTTGGGTTTGGATAAGCCTTTTATTAACCGTTCGTTCACTTACCTGGTCAATGGTTTGACCTTGAATCTTGGGCGCGCTATCAATATGAACAGTGACAGCGGATCCCGTCAAGTCCGATTGATCCTTTTGGAACGTTTGCCTGCCACTCTTTTGCTCGCAGGTGTCTCAGATTTGGTATTGTTTTTTGGGAGCGTGTACCTTGCAATGGGTCTCTCTCGAAAGTACGGAAGTTTTTTCGATAAATTAACCGTAGCTTTGTCGCCCACTTCCGCAGCACCACCCTGGTTCTACGGTATTTTCTTGATCTTGATCTTTGCAGGTGTTCTCCATGTCTTGCCCTTCGGCGGCTTGGTGGA
>VFQT010000713.1_pt1 | contig 45695 bp, 30 predicted proteins | sample 3512381 | NCBI WGS metagenome assembly VFQT01 (sample SAMN10412376, study PRJNA504923) | tailings metagenome | isolation source: Relicate 2 Philex TSF3 active mining site | place: Philippines: Tuba, Benguet | collected 2017-08-29 | reverse complement strand
TCGCCAAACTCTATGCACTCCACCTCGCCAAGTTCGCTCTCATCGGATAATCACTATCAGAACACGCGCACTTCATTTCGCGCAGAACCCAAAATCGTGACGCTAATGCAAGTGACGTTGAAGGTCACTATGCCCACGATTAACGACGTGACGGCGGCCATGACAATCTGAATGGCCGTCGGCTGACGACTTTTGTTCACGTCCCCTTCCGGAAGAATCGCTTGATAGGGATTGTCAGCGGGAGCAGGCTCCTGATTCACGGCTGTGTTTCCTGTATCCTTCGTATGAGCGTTCGGCTTGCCCTGGATGTCGACCCTGGTTTCGGCTCGAATGGCTCCAACATGCTCTCATCCTGACTTTGAGCCTTTCGCACGCGTTCAGTCAGCAGCAGAGCTGCACAAACTCGCAGTTCATTCTCCAATTCCTTCGAACCATTCAAGTCGATCGCTGGCATCTGATTCTGGCCCTTGCTCCTCTTGAGACCTCGTTCCAGACTCTTTATGAACGGGCTCCTTCCGTTTGTTGCGACCAGTTGTCTGGTACATGATAAGTGACCGATAGGTTCTGTAGATCGTAAGACTCACCGCAATGGTACCAACGACTCCGCCGCCAACAACAATGAGAATTTCCCTTGCGGCATTACGCTCACGGGTCTCGGGAAATTCGAAAGCAGCGACCATTGTCCCTAAGCAGGTTATGAAAAACACAATCATGCCAGCGATGATCGCAAGGATGACGGCGCCGATGATTTGAAGTGCTGTCGGCTGTTGTGTCCGATCGGCAGACGCGATGGCAGAAACCTCATACGGGTTCTTTTCCGGCACTTTACCCTGATCGCCCATCGGCTCGCCCCTGTTCGTGTTCCTGACATCATGATTCATCGATTGAGAATCAAAAAATAGCGGAACGGCGCAAGCCGTCCGGTTTCCGCCGCACCAGCCTCAGTCTACTTCCATCAACGTTACGTGCAGTCGGAACGTTGATGGCACCAAACAACAGGCGTCCTCCCTACGCATTGCGCACTCCGACAGTCAGAAGCAGATTCGCCCACAAGGCCTGGTCACCCGTCTGAATGGTCAGGACGTGATCGCGAGAATCCACGGCATCATAAAACTGCCAGCGTGAAATCGGCTGAAGCTCAATCGCCAGCCCGGCCGCTGACAGAATCGATCGGTACTCGGCCCACACCGGCGGATCATTCGGCAGCTTGTACGGATCGTCGTCCGGCATGCCCATTGTGTTTACCGCTTCGACCGGAATCGCGGTCAGCAGCACTTTCAAAACCTGAGCCACCGTGACCAGCCCCGGTGCCAGATTGAGGCTGATCAGCTGTGCTTTCGGCCCAATCGCAGAGCTGGCCGGGTAGTTTCCGTCCGCGATCAACACCTTGGAACTATGGCCCGCGCGAGCCAGAATCTCGGAAATCTGAGGATGAATGAGCTGCGATGTCAGCATCGTCGAACAACCTTATTTTTCAAACCGAATTGAGACAATCAAACTCCGTCAGGTATGCTATCAGAGTCAGCCGATGGTTCCGAGCAAGAGCGGAGTGAACGTGTCTGTGCCCATCACTCTCCGAGTGATGAACTGCGACTACCTGCGTTGTCTAGAACGACTGTCGGCAGTCCCTCGAAAATCTTGTCCGTGTTCCTGACTTCAAACATTTCCGACCGGAGATGGCATGCAGTGATTCTAGCCGCATGTCATCACTCGGAGAGTGATGGCGACGAGGATGTTCCATGCTGAACGTAGTAAGCCCATTCGCTGGTGGTCGACGTGCAATCCTCAAGGCGGGAACGCTGGGCTTTGCGGGTCTCAGTCTTCCATTTCACCTCAAAGCCCTCGCGGCTCAGGAATCTGACGGCACGCCTTCGCCGAGGAAGAAGAGCGTCATTCTGATCTGGCTGGATGGCGGACCAAGCCAGCTGGAATCGTACGACCCCAAGCCCGAAGCTCCGGCGGAATTTCGAGGCCCCTTCGGAACGGTCGCCACGAATCTCACCGGCGTTCACTTTTCAGAACTGATGGAGAAGCAGGCGAAGTTCGCGGATCGCATGTGCGTGATTCGGTCGATGCGTCACGGAACCGGCGATCACTTCGCAGGTGCTCACTGGATGCTGACAGGACGTTTCGGAGCCACGACCGCGGCCAAGCAGATTCGCTATCCGTCACTCGGTGCGTGTGTCTCCAAACTGTGTGGTCCCAATCAGCCTGGTGTTCCGGCCTACGTCGGTCTGCCATCGGCCGAAAGCGTGTACCTCTTCCCTGGCTACCACGGCGCGGCGTATCTGGGCGGAGCCTATGAACCGTTTGATGTGAACACCGAAGCGAAGTATCTGCATCACACGTACAAGACCAGCGTCGAAAGTCCGCCGTGCTTTCGCATCAATGGACAGATCGATGAAGCACGAGCCCGCGATCGCAGCTCGCTCATGACGTCGCTCGATCGCCTTCGACGTGACGTAGATCACAGCGGCATCATGAACACCATGGATGCTCATCATCAGTCCGCACTGTCGCTTGTCTTCGGCGGTGCCGCGATGAAGGCATTCGATATGTCGAAAGAAACGCCGGAGACGATGGATCGCTACGGCCGCAATCCCTGGGGCCAGTACACGCTGATGGCTCGACGCCTGGTTGAATCCGGAGTCACCTTTGTGACCGTCGACATGCCTCACTGGGATCACCATTCCTCGCTCGTGGACGGCCATGCTCCGAACATGCGAGTTATGGACCAGTGCGTCGCCGCGCTGATGCAGGACCTGATCGATCGAAATCTTCTGGACGATGTCATGGTGCTGGTCATGGGCGAGTTCGGACGCACGCCTCGAATCAATCAGGGGCAGCCCGGAATCCCAATCCCCGGCCGCGACCACTGGGGCGATGCATTTTCCGTCATGCTGGCTGGGGGCGGTCTGAAGCAGGGGGTCGTCATCGGCCAGACGAATTCCAAGGCCGAATTCCCCGTCGAACGCGAAGTCGCCCCGCACGACCTCCTTGCCACGATCTATCGAGTCCTCGGGATCGACCCAGCAACCCACTTCCCCGACTTCTCCGGCCGCCCCGTCGCCCTCGTCGACAAACCTGAAGGCATCCGGGAATTGCTTTAACGGTGGCGGAGACACTTCCGGACAACATGGGTAGCACGTCTGAAGGACGTGTGCCGAAGGCGCCGGAAGCTAATGCCTGCATGCCGTATTGCCGGAATCCGGTGCGATGAAACCACCACGCCGTCTCCTCAGTTTCCGACGGCTGCGCAGCACAGGCTCCACCTGTGCTACCCTTTGTTGCGGTTCGCTCCGCGAACATGGCGTCGATTTGCTGAGTGGCTCAGGAGGGAGGGGAACGGCTGAGGACAGCCGTTCTACACTACGATTCCATTCACCACCTGTCCGGACACGTCGGTCAGGCGATAATCGCGGCCGGCGTGGCGGAAGGTGAGTTGTTCGTGGTCCAGTCCAAGCAGGTGAAGGATTGTGGCGTGGAAGTCGGGCATGGTGACTTTGTTTTCCGCGACGTAATAACCAAACTCGTCCGTGCGTCCCCAGACCGTTCCACCGCGTACTCCGCCACCGGCCAGCCAGACGCTGAAGGCGTGCGGATGATGATCGCGGCCATCGGTTCCCTGAGCCGCTGGCGTGCGACCAAACTCCGTTCCAAACACAACCAGAGTATCCTCGAGCATGCCCCGAGTCTTCAGGTCTCTCAACAGCGCCGCAATCGGCTGATCGACTCGCAAAGCATTCGTCGTGTGGTTGTTGCGAAGGTCTCCATGAGCATCCCAGTAGTTTCTTGGGTAGCTGAAGTTGACCTGCACGAAACGGACGCCCGCTTCCAGGCAACGGCGAGCCAGCAGGCACTGGCGAGCAAACTCGTCAGTCGGCTCCACACCGACTCCGTAGGCGGCCTGCATCGACGGCGTTTCCTGCTCAATCCCCATCACCGCAGGGGCTTCGGCCTGCATGCGAAAGGCCATTTCGAAGGATGCCATGCGCGCTTCAAGCTCGGAATTTCGACCGGCGGTTTCCAGATGCTGCTGATTGCGTCTGGCCAAAAGATCCAGCTGCCGACGCTGCAGCGCCGGTCGATCGCCTGGCGTCAGACTCGACAACCTCGCGTCCTTGAAGTTCGTGCTGCCGTCGCCCAGGCGAGTTCCCTGGAACGTCGCAGGCAGGAACGCACTGCCGTAGTTCTGAGCACCTCCGTGATACAGCGAAGGACTGAGACTGATGAAGCCGGGAAGATTCTGGTTCTCCGTGCCCAGCCCATACAGTGTCCATGCTCCCAGACATGGTCGAGCAAACACGCCGCTGCCCGTGTTCATGTTCAGCAGAGCAGGGCCGTGAGAGACCTGATCACCGCCGTTCATGGATCGAATGACCGCGATGTCATCGATGCAGCCGCCGATCTTCGGAAAAAGATCGCTCACTTCAATCCCGCTGTCTCCGTAAGGCCGAAACTTCCACGGCGATGCCAGCAGATTGCCCGTCGGAGCAAACTCGAACTTTGGCTTTTCAATCGGAAGCGGCTGACCATTCATTTCCGTCAGCTTCGGCTTCGGATCGAAGGAATCCACGTGCGAAATTCCTCCATGCATGAACAGAAACAGAACGCGTTTTGCCCGCGCAGGAAAGTGCGCCCTGCGTGGCGCGAGGCTCGATGCGCCTTCACGATCCGATGGACCAGCATTTGCCGATCTCTCCGCCAGCAACGCCGCCATCGCAACGGAACCAAATCCGCAGGCCGACTGTTTCAACCAGGAACGTCGATCAGCCAACATTCCCTGAGCGTTCTCGCTGGAAGTCTCAAGACGGCTTCTGAATTCATGATTGCACGCTGACATGTCGGCCAACTCCTTTGTCTCAGTCGACATAGATGAACTCGTTGGAGCAGACAAGCGTCTGACAGAAGCTCTGCCATGCATTCCGGTGAGCCTCTGCCTGGGTCAATCCGCCTTTCACGGCCTCTGCCTGATAGTCTCGAAGAAACTGCCCGGCATCATCCAGTTCTGCACTCGTTGCGGAACGCCCAACGGCCAGCCGGTGAGCCTCGTGAATTCGCTGGTCATCAGAGACAGCAAGCGTCAGCAACCGATCCGCGAAGCTCAGCGACTGCTGACGAACGAATGGATGGTTCATCAGAAACAGCGACTGGAGTGAAACAGTCGTCGCATTACGCGTACTGGTCACGGAATTCGGATCGGCCGCGTCGAACAGCGTCAGCACATCGGGAACCATGTTGCGAACGATCGGCAGGTAGATCGAACGTTTGCGAAAGTCAGTGTAAAACGGGTCGTCGGCTCCCACACGATTGGGACGAATCTTTGAGTTGATGTCTTCGGCACGCGAGTACAGAAACTCGCCGCTTTCGTTACTGCCGGGAAGGCGATCCAGTTGACCGCTGACGCTCAGCATGGCATCCCGCAGTTCTTCTGCCGTCAGTCGACGCCGGGAAAATCCGGAAAGCCAGCGAGCGTCATTCCCATCCGGCGGATGACTTTGCAGCCACGTGTTCGACAGCAGAATCTGGCGATGCAGCCACTGCAGATTCCATCCGTTGCGTACAAAATGGAATGCGAGCCAGTCCAGGAGTTCCGGATGAGTCGGCGGTTCTCCGCGAGTCCCGAAGTTGTCGCTCGTCGCCACGAGTCCTCGTCCGAAATGCTGCTGCCAGACCCGATTCACGATGACTCGCGCGGTCAGCGGATTGCGAGCAGACACGATCCAATCCGCAAGTTCCAGTCGACCACTGGTAATCTGATTCGGTTCCACAGAACAATGCATCGACGGCTCAACGTGTTGCAGAACCGCCATGGCTCCTCGAGGAACGACTTTTCCCAGCGTAAACCGATTGCCCCGAAGGTGAACTCGCAGGTTGCGAGGCACAGAATCCTTCGGAGCCATCACGGTGACTGGTGCTGCGCCGTCGGCCTGCGGGACGTCGTACTCCCACCACATCGTGGCGTTGCGAGCTTCGTCCATGAACGGCTCGGTACTTCGAAAGATCCCGGCCAGAGCGTAGTAATCCGTCGTGCGAATCGCGTCGAACTTGTGATCATGGCAGCGAGCACACGCGAGAGTCATCCCCATGATGGCTCGACCAAGCACATCAATCTGATCATCCACGATATCCAGGCGAGACTGCTCCTTGTCGGTTTCGGCCAAAGCCTTCGGGCCTACCATCAGAAAACCGGTCGCGATGGTTCTGCGAGTTTTCTCCGCGGCATCCTGGCTGGGCATCAGGTCGCCAGCCAGTTGCTCTTTGACAAACTGGTCATACGGCATGTTCGTATTGAACGCAGCAATCACGTAGTTCCGATAGCGCCAGGCGTAACGCATGACGGCATTGGCATCGTTGGCCGTGGATTCCGCATAACGAGCCACATCCAGCCAGTGTCGCGCCCAGTGCTCGCCATGATGAGGCGAAGCCAGCAGCCGGTCAATCACTCGAGTAAAGGCTTCAGGCGTCGTGTCATTCAGGAACGCATCCATCTCGTCCGGCGACGGCGGCAGGCCTGTGAGATCAAACGTGACTCGGCGAAGCAGCGTTCGTTTGTCAGCCGGAGGAGCAGGGCGGAGTTGATGCTCGTTGAGCTTCGCCAGCACGAATCGATCGATGTCTGTTTTGATCCATGGATCATTGATGTTGGGCGGTTTGATGATTTGAATTGGCTGAAACGCCCAGTAGTTTTTTTCCTGCTGAGAGAACTTCGGAGCAGCCGCAAGGGCACCTTCACCATTCAGCAGCAGGCCGTACTTTTCCGCCAGTCCGGCTTCCAGTCCTCGCTGTTCCTGTTCGCCGAGAGCACGGTTATAGACAAGGACCTCGCCAACGTCTCCCTGGATCGAACCTGACCATCCGAGTGCGCGTCCGAGGTAAATCCCGATGTCCGAACGATGCTGAATGTCCGGATGAGTTTCCACACCCAGCAGTTCTGTTGCACCGTCACGCAGTGCTGCCTTGCCGTTCAGAAAGAGGCGAGTTGTCGAACGCATGGGACCAGGAGTTTTGATCGCCGTCAGAATCACCGGTCGGTTGTACCATGGGCGAAACGATCCCGGTCCCAGTGAAGCATCGTGATTCCATCCACCCGCAAAGTGCAGCGCATGATCTTCACCTCGATTGATCTGAACGAGAGCGGCGAGAGGACGACCTGGGTTGCCAGGGAATGCCGGGTCGCCGATACCGATCACACCATCGAAAGGCGGGCCTGCTTCATGAGGCTGCAGGTTCATCACCAGCACAATGCTCATCGCTGCGTCGCCTTGAATGTCGGGACGATGCTGCGGGGAAGAAGCAAGGCCCGTCTCGGTGGAGAATCGAACGGCCGGTCGTCCCATCAGCTGGCTCTGTCGCACGAACGTTCCCGGCAAACCCGTGCCACCGTTTCGAATGCCTTTGGTCGCCGAAACATCATGGCCACGCGGTCCGGAATCGGGCCAAACAACGACGCTGGATCCATCGTCCAACGACAGCGTGTCAGCCTTCAGCCACAACTGAAGAGAAGATCGCAGAGGCTCCGCATCCGGAGCAAGCGGGGGCACGGTTTCATCGGTCTGTGTGTTCTGTTGGTTCGCTGGCTCCGGCGTACCATCGTCGCCAGGCCAAACCGCGCCATCGGTAATCCATTTTTCAAACGCTGCGATCTGAATCTCGGACAGCCGTCCATCCGGAGGCATCTCCAGACCATCCTGATACCGGAGCGCCTGCAGAAGGCGACTTTGCTGAGGCTTGCCGGGAACGATCGCCGGTCCGGATTCACCACCATGCAAGAGTGCCGTGCGGCTGTCTGCCTTCAGTCCGCCTTTGCTGGCAGCATTGGAGTGACACTTGTAGCAACGATCGACCAGCACTGGCCGAATATGACGCTCAAAATGATCGTCATCCGCACGGGCAGCCTCCCCCCCGACAACGGCCAAGGCCAGAGTCAGCGCACTCAGAATTAACATCGCACGGCGCGATGACAGAGAGTTTGCCATAACAGCGTCCAGTGGTGGGAATGCAGGACGAAGGGGCGGGGCACATTGCAGAGCAGAGACTGTACTGCAACAACACCCCCAGCAACAGCGTCACATGAGTTTGACATCACTGGACGGCTCGCGCCGTGCCGCTCCCTTCGGCGTGCGAATTCGAAGCACTCAATGTGCTATGTCGCACGCGAATGGCAAGCGATGGCAAAACGAGTCTTCGAATTCGAATGTTGCCAATTGTCCCCAATGGAATTCGAACCACACGCATAGAATTGAATTAAGCTGAAAACAAACCCTGCAGTGAAGCCAAACCTGCGAGCTTCAAGGAAACACCCATGTCAGATTCCACACTTTCACACGTTCCCATGGAAATGGCTCATTCGACCGTCAAGTGGCTGGCAAGGCTGACCAGTGTTGCCAGCGTGGGACTGCTCAGTATGTTCCTGTTCGGTGGCAACGAAGGGATCGTTCCAACTTTGAGTGAAGCTGTCGCGATGGCCTTCTTTCCCTTTGGCGTTGCAGCGGGAATGATCATCGGCTGGAAACGCGAGTTTCTGGGTGGCGTCGTTTCAATACTCTCGCTGGCGATGTTCTACGTGATCATGGCCATGACGGATCCAGGCGAATCGCTGGGGCCATGGTTTCTGATCTTCACTGTCCCTGGATTCCTGTTTCTTTTCGCAGGGCTGCTCCAGAAGCGACAGGCGTAACGGCGACAAGTGAATCGCTGAAGTCGGCAAACGCGGGCAGCATCGGCATTATGAGCAGGGCAAAAGCCGGATACAACAGCATGGCATTCCACGGGCCAAGCGCAATGGCGATCAGATGGTCCAGTGGGACAAGTATGACGGCCGTTGCACTGCTCACAACAATCGTTCGCCACCACAGATCACGAACCACAACGGTGGCAGCAATCGCCATCAGAGCCGGCACTGACAACAGATAGCTGAACTCCGGCGCAACTGTTGATACGACCATGCAGGTCGCAGCATGGGCCAGCCAGAATGCATCCCACAGACATTGCGGTCCGATGCCGCGCAGTCCAATTCCTGCAATCGCGATGCACTGCAGAAGACTAGCCGCCCAGATCCCCAAAGAGCTCCAATGGCCCCACGGCACAAATGGACGGGGCAGCAGGCTGGTACCGGCAATAGACTTCTGCACCAGCCAGCCTGAAGCGAGGGCCAGCGGGAGAATGACTGCCATTGTGCCCCAGACTCGAAAGATGGATCGCCATGGACGGCTTCGAATCAGTCTTCGCCCATAGAGCTGCACGGCAGTAAACAGAATCACGAATCGAAGGGGCAGGCTCCAGGAGATTGGCATGTGAAAGACATGCAGTCCCATGACATCAAAGAAAACGGCATCCTGGCCAGCGTCGTTTGGGCTGCGAAAATCCACCGGGTCACGTGCCACCACGCTGCCTGCGCTGAAGGCCATTTCTCCCAGATGCTGAACGCTGCGCGGGTCCAGGTTTTCAATCGTATCGGTAGCCTGGTGGTAGTGATGAGCACCGTCGATCAGAGCGAAGTTGCACCCCTGCCACTCGGCATTTCGAAAGATCGTAAAGTCCGTCCCGTTGGGCAGCATGCGATACACGGCTGTAAACAGCGATCCCGTCAGTCTTGGTCGTGCCATGTGATTCGCGAGGCGTTCGATGAGCGGATGATTGCCAGCCTGAGTCTCGAACATAACAACCGGCCCGGAATTTCCTCGCGCATCGAAGTTCAGCACCACAGGACGAGCGGATGACAGCGCGTGATGCCGGACAAACTCCTGCGCTCCATTCAGTCCTTCCTCCTCTGCGTCGGTGATTACAAGCCAGACAGGCCGAACCAGCTCCTCAGGCTTTGAAGTGATCAGTCGCGCGGCCTCAAGAATGGCCACGACACAGGCTCCTGCATCCCCCGCTCCGGGACCCCATCGACAGCTGTCATAGTGTGATGCGAGAACCAGCGGAGTCGCTTTTCGATCTGCCAGCTCCGGGCGAAATGCGACGATGTTGCGATACTCCGCGTCCTCAGGAGAATCTTCTACGCTCCAACCCTCGGACTTCAGCCATGTCACGATGTTCTGGTACGCCTGGCGATGCGCGGCGGTTCCACGAGGACGTGGTTCATCCTGAAACAGCGTCTTGTGAAGCTGAAGTGCTCTGGTGGCTGAAAACTGAGTCTCATCGAGCGACGGTTCGCCTGGCAGCGAACCACGATACAGAGCCATCACGCAGCATTCGATGGCTGCGCAGCCCAGGAAAATGATCAGCAGTGCAGATGAAGTCCGTCCAGGCTTCAGCATCAACGAAACTCCATTTTCGACCGGCTATGGCTGTAATCCGGATTCTTTGAATTTTCTGACAATATCCCGATGCATCCTGGCGGCTTCCGCATCATTGTTCTGGTTGTAGGCATCCATAAGCCACTGGTGTGTCTGAACCAGTGAAGGATTCAGCTGCAACGCTTTCTTCGCGGCCTTGATGCCTTCTCGAGTCTCCCCCAGCTGGCCAAGCACGTGGGTGTAGCGACCGTAGTATCGGGATCTTGTCGGATTAACGCGGAGAAGCTCTTCGTAGGCCGATCGAGCAAGCCTGAGTTTTCCAATTTCATGATAGAGCGATGCCATCGTCTGAAGTACGTCTTCATGGTTGGGGGACAATTTTTGTGCCTGTTTGAGAGAGGCAATTGCATTGTCTGGCTGACCGTCCTGAATGTAGGCTCGGCCGAGTGCCAGCTGAACCTCCACATCACCTGAGAACTGCTCAGACACCTGAGTCAGCAGTTTGATGGCTTCTTTGGCTGATTCCGCTTCACCACCCATGTAGGCTCGTTCTGCCAGATAGATGCCACGTGCTCTGACCAATTCCCGCTCATCAGGAGTGGCACCTGGCTCCTGAAAAACGATCAGCTGCACGGGTTTCCGAACAGAAGGATCCTGGCCTGTCTGTTCGCCATCATCTTTGGGGGTGCCACGTCGTTTGAGAATTCGATGGTCGGTTTGGGCGGAGTGGACATTGTTGGCCGAGAACTGAGGCATATGACAAACGATGCAGGAGTCTTTCTCGGGCAGCTGATCTCTGACGGTTGCCGACTCAGAGCACTCTGACTTTCCAGAGGAATGGCACTGAATGCACTTGTCGCGGTAGTACTTGTGTTTCTCTTCCTTCGCAGGAACTGAGTGTGCATCATGACACGAAACACATGTCATTTTGCGGTTACTTCCCGTGTAACAGCCGCTTGAATACATCTGCTCCACATGGCTGACTGCACCCACGGCTCCGTCGTCCAAAGCGTCCTGCTTGACAAAGACGGTCCACAGATCTGTCAGAAGCATTCCTGGCTGAAAGTCGAACTCAGTATGCCCACTCTTCAACACACGCTTGTCACCAGCAAGATGACACTGGTTACAAACGGCATCCAGACGCTCGCTGGAGAACCCGGCCGGGTTGATAATCGGATCTGAGCCTGGAGCGACAGTTCCGGCACGGTGAAGCTTCACATGCTCCTGTCCCGGTCCATGGCAACGCTCGCAGCCGATCGTCATCTCACCGAATGGCTTTTCTCCGAACCTGTCCGGGTCGGTCGAATGCGGAATAGGACGTCCGGCATGACAAATCACACATGCGTGAGTCACACGCCGATCGAATCGTTCGTGAAAATCCTTTGGGTACCCGGGCGACAGATCCCAACGAGAATCTCTGGAATACCACGTGATCGGAGACTGATAGAAACGACCGTCGACGTTGGAAAGATATGACCGACCATGCGCGCAGGATCCGACGGCAAAGTCGATGGGCACGGCGTCATCGTAGATCGTTTCCCCTTTGTCCGTGCTGCGTTTTTCGTGGTGCAACACCTTCTGATCTGAATCCGAGGTAACAAAATACTCCAGCGCCGGATCGGTGCGAAAAGTTGTCTGAGAGTAATCCTCAAGCCGTTGAGCACTACTGATCGAAGCGAATGAGTGAGCCATCGGGTGATGCTGATAGGACTCAAACTGCGACGAGTGACATTCGCGGCAGGATTCACTTCCAAGCCAGTGTTCAGCAGACATTTCCGCGATGGCATTGGTAACGAGTGATGCCTGTGGGACCGGAACCTCGGTTTTTTCGCCAGTCGTACCTGGTTGCCCACAGCCCGATGCCAGAAGAAATATCCCCAGGGCGAAGGTCCGCGCGATCTCCAGGACTCTATTGGCGTGCATTGGCATATCTACTCCTGCCGAACAATCCCGCGTCCCTCAAGAATCTCCACAGACTTTACACCTTCTGAAAGTGTGAACGTATCACATTGTCCCGTGGCCCAGCAAACTTCCAGTTTGAGTTCCCCTGTGGTGTCGCCGAGTCCAAAATTCAGCACCTTCTCATGAGTGGCAGCGTAACTGGTCCCACCAGAAAGCTCCTGTTTCCACGACTGATCTGCTGAGGAAACTTTGGCGGTCGTTCCTGTTCCGCTCCGGCAGGACGACGTGCCATGCACTCGCACGTTGAGCATTCTTTCACACTGAGACTGGTTCCTCAAGACTGCCACCGGAGTGTTGTGGTGAACGACACAGACATCAAGATCTCCATCATGGTCGAAGTCCGCTGTTGCGACTGCGCGTCCAACGACTGGTTTGGCAAAGAAATCGCCTTCAGACGGAACAAACTCGACCCAACGTTCTCCGGTGAACGAAAAGAGCTGCGGGGTCATGGCATAACCCTCGCTCTCCTCGTACCGTGGATCGATATGTCCGTTGGTGATGAAGAGGTCCATCTGGCGGTCCGCATTGAAGTCGGCCATCACAGTGCCAAAACCGAGCTTCGGTAACGTGGGTTGACGCAAACCCGTCTTTGCGCTCACATCGACAAAGCCTTGCGGCCCAAGATTCTGATACAGTGTGTCCTGCTCGCCGGTAAAATGCGTCAGCAGCAGGTCCGGCAAACTGTTGTTATCAAAATCCCCAAACGCGACTCCCATGCTGGCCTGAGGTTCGCCAGTTCCGGCAACGGCTCCTCCCAATTGTGCTGCCTGGTTACTAAAGCTGCGGCCAGTTCCATCATTGATGAAGACAAAATTCGCGGTCGTGTCGTTGGCTACGTAAATGTCGGGCCATTGATCATCGTTCAGATCTGCAACAACGACACCCAGTCCCTTGTTTCCAGGCCCAAACAATCCTCGTTCGGTGGCACACTCGCGAAAGCCACCTTCTCCGTCGCTGGCGAAAAAGAAGTCAGGCTCCGGCTCCACATTGCGAGGATGGCAGATCGATGGGATCCCATCTTTATCCAGGCATTGAATCGGGTTGCAGGGATCGTACTGAGCATAATTGCAAACGTACAAATCGAGGTTGCCATCACGATCGGGGTCGCACCATGCACACGATGAACTCCATACCCTGCGGAGTCCAACCATCGTCTCTGTGACATCCTGAAACGTCCCGTCGCCAAGATTCCTGAACAGACGGGACCGGCCGGCATTGGCAACAAAGACATCGTCGAAACCATCATTATCAAAATCGCCACATGCGACTCCGTGGCCGAACCCTTCGTCATCCAATAAGGCAGCCTGGAAACAGTCAACAAATTTCCCGGCCAAACGCTGGCGGAAAAGCGCGTCGGACTTCCCGGATTTCCCGTCTGCGGGGCACGGTATTCCACCTTGAGTCAACAGCAGATCAATCAGACCATCATTATCAAAATCAAACCATCCTGCACCGCCGCCCGTGGATTCCACCATAAGAGCTTTGGGGCTGGCGCCATTGTCGTAAATGTGGTTGATTCCGACTTCCGGAGCCACATCAGCGAACTTTGGAAATGCAATCGCCGTTTCTGACAAGGAGGTCTTGTCAGGCGGTAGCGAGACTGGCGGTTTGAATTCAAACTTTTTGGGAGTTGCCACAGGCTCAGGAGTGGTCGACTTTTCCTGAGTGCAACCCATGCACAGAAACACAATCAGCAGGCAGATCCTGTTTCTCATGGTGAATTGTTCGTTATTGAAGGAACCTTGAGAGAGGCCAATAAAAAAGCCGCGAAGTCATACAACTTCGCGGCTGGTCGATTCAAAGTGTCAGAGAGTTCTTAGAACTCGCTGATCACGTTGTTGTCACGTCGATTCGCGATATTGTATCGAACAAGGTTGTCGATGTTTTCGCTGATGAATCGCACTGAACCGTCGCACAACACAACCTGGCAACCGCCGGTGTGATTGCTGCTTGGAGAAGAACATCGTGGGTCCCACTCGTCGCCTGGCAACCATGCCTTGTTTGTCATGTTGATGGTGTTCAGCATGGAGTTGACTGCACCCAGCGGAGAAGCCCAGTTCGCATCGAACTTTGCATCACGGTTCAGACCGTTGCTGGAAGCACGCCAGTGCATTGACTCGAACAACAGCACGGTGTTTGAAGTGCCGTCGGTGATCTCGTGGATGCCACGAGAGCCGCGGTACATGAACACGCCATTGATGTTCGGGTTGTCGTTGTTCCATCGCTCGCTGATCCATGGTGTACCGGCTGAACCACGCACGAAACGATTGTCAGATGCTGGGAATACTGGAGTCGTCGGACAGTCTTTCCAACCGCCCCAGATGTGTCCCATGTTTCCGACGTAGTCAAGACCGCCGGCGTTGCCCTGATAAGGAGCAGTACCCCAACCGCCGTTGTCGATTTCGATCAACTGGTCACGTCGAATCTTTGGCTGGTCGTTCGATGGACAAATGAATGTCGCAATCGAAATCTGAGCCAGAGTACGTGGTGCTGGAATACCGCCGATTGATGTGGAATAACCCATTCCGCAGTTTGGAACTGGTGTGCTTCCAGCTGGAGATGAGAAGTAGGTCGCGATCTGCTGATACAGAGGAGCCTGTTCCATGTACGGCAGCGCCATCACTGTCCATGGCCATGAACCGTTTGGATACCGTGGGTTCGCTGGGTCTGGCTGGCCGTCGTTCTGACCGTTGTACCAGTTCATTGGGAACTGATTGTAAACGTCATGGTAGTTGTGGCACGCAAGGCCCAACTGCTTCAGGTTGTTCTTACACTGTGTTCGACGTGCTGCTTCACGTGCCTGCTGCACTGCTGGCAACAGCAGAGCAACCAGAATTGCAATGATCGCGATCACGACCAGCAATTCGATCAGCGTGAAGCCTTTTGCCCGATGTGGGGCCCGGTGCTTCGACATAGACATACTCCCAAACAAGAAAAAGAAACTAAGGAATCACAATGTCAAAATCATTGTTGCCAGCAACAACACTGTACTCAAGAGGCGTTGCTTTCGGATCCGCATAGGTCTCCGGAATATCCCCGCCTTTCTTCTCAGCTGCCGGGGCACCATTACGGCCCCCCTTCATCTGAGCTTCCCGCGCCTTCATCATGGCATCGCGAGCAGCCATCGGGTCTGAAGACGCTCCAGACGTGACATCAACAACCTGCAGCACAACCTTGTGCTTGCCTTCAATGGCCCCCGCTTTTCCGTTTTGGCAAAGCAATGCAAATCGACCATCGGCATCCGTTCGACCACCAGAGGAAATCCCCCCGCCAGCCGGACTGAATGTCACGCTCACATTTGCGAGTGGCTTACCACCCTTGGTTACTTTGCCAGAAACTGGATGCAGTGCTGGCCCACTACTGCCACCACACCCAAAAACGAAGAGCATCAACGAACAACAGACGAATTGACGTAGCATAACAAACCAGTGGATTTATGTTCACTATGAACCAACAGTGTGCCCATGCGGTGGGCATAGACTATTAGCTTAATAGCTGATCGTTTGATTCAGTTCAAGAAATCTTCAAAAACTTTTCAGAATCTTCCATCAATTCCAATTTATCCAGTGTGTGGCCCGCCTCTCAGAACCGTTCGGCAATCGCATTGGCCACTTCTGTGTCTCCACACTCGGTCGCGTAGCTGTGGAGCTGAACCATCAGAACAGGTGTAAGATCGGCGGCTGAAGGCAACTGCATCATTTGTGTTCGAAGATCGCGACCGTAAGACGCAATACGCTGTTCTTTCGCTGTGTCCGGATCTTGCCGAAGTCGCAGAATGGCTGCCTTTTCATGATGAGCCAGGGGACTCATTGGGTGGATCGTGAGTGCCTGCTGAATCGCGTCTTCGGCCTGCTTTGTGTCACCTGACTGAGAATGAAACCACGCTTTGTAGACCCACATCATGTGATCATTCGCTGCATTTTCCCCAACTTTCTCGAGCAGTTTGGCCATGAGTTCCAGTTCGCCATTCCGGTAGGCCTGGTTCATGAGAAACGCCAGGAGCACTGGGTTGTCAGGGTTCGCTTCGAGAAACGAATTCAACTGTCTTCCGGCTTCGGCTGCCATCTTGCGAGTCTCTTCGTCCGGGGATACTTCAAGGTCCATTTGAAATTTCATTGCGGTGCTAACCGCCATACCGACTTTGAATTCCAGTGCGTTGGGCGCTCCTTTCATCCATTTGGAGTTTGTCTCAATAGAATTCGTGAAGGCGAGCACGTCAGACATCAGGAGGTAAGTGTAGGCCTCCCGCGGTTCGGCGTGGTGCCGAATAGCCTGTCGAATTGCGTTCAGCAACTTTGGACGCTGCCCGGTCATGGCATAGAAGGAGATGATTCGTGCGTTGGCTTCCGGTACTCTTGGATCAATTTCCAGTGCTTTCTGGCTGGTTGCCAGGGCCTCGACCGGCTTATTCAGCGCGCTCCACTGGAGGTTTGCCAGCTCAACCAGAGCGACAAGGTAGTTCGGATCTGTCGGCGGAATCTGTGTCAGGCAAAACTCGAGGTTCTCATATTCATCGAGCTCCAGGGCGGCGGAAGATGCCATCCACCACGCCGTGCCGTCCGCCGGGTTCCATGTCGTCCACTGCCCCGCAACTTCTCGTAGTTTTTCCCAGTTCTTTTCCTTCTTCAACTCCGCACATTGTGTCGCAAAGGCATTGGTTTTCCAGGTGCGGTAGCCCCAGTAGCCAGATGCGGAAACGAAACAGAGTGCGGCAAAAGCCAGCAAAAGGAGTGATCTGCGGGTCTTCTGAGATGGTAGTGTGACTGGAGTCTGCGCTTCGGGCTTTGAAGTCAGCTCAGCGGGCTCGCGGTTACCTGCCTCGGCTGATTGGGTGTCCGTGGGGTTTGGCATGAGGCGAAAACCGGTTTCTTTGATGGGCAGGACCAGGCAGACAACTTCGACTTCGCCTGATCTCTGCGATGACATTCCGTACGTTTCAATCTAAGTTACGCTTGTCCCTGAGTAAAGGACTGTGTTGAGTTCGACTGAGACGGTCTTTTGCAGATTTTCAGATTCGGCCACCGGAATGACTTTCTCCTCCCAACTCTCATGGCTGGTCACGGTTCTCTGCATATTCCTTTCAGGTTGTGGCAGTCCGGAATCGCCGGATTCTCTCCTGCGGAAAGGCAAAGAACGTGCCGCGGCCGGCGACCACGAGGAGGCAATCCGAATCCTGCGTCTGGTCCCGAATGAGGCGAAGGAATGGCCCGAGGCGAGACTTCAGCTGGGGCGTTTTTCTGCACTGCGCCAAAGAGAATCGGAGGCAATCGAGTACCTGAATGAGGTACCTCAGAATGGTTCCAAATCGGCTCTGGCTGCCTCGACGTATCTCGCTGAAATCCACATGAAGGCATGTCGACTGTCTCTGGCTGCAGCCGCCTACCGACTGGTTCTTCAAAACTCCCCGGAGGACAACAACGTTCGGTCTCTGCTGGCCACATTGCTGGTTATTGCCGGTCAGCGACGTGAGGCAAGTGATCTATTGATGGAGTTGCTTGAGCAGAACAACATCAACCTGAAGGACACTGTGCTTCTGGCCCAGCCAGAGCGACGCCCGCCGGAGACCGAACATCTGTTTTCCTGTCCGGTCAATGGTCAGCCAGATCCGTGGACGCTGTACGCAAGGGCGGTTGTTGACATCGAGGCAGGGCGGAGAGACGACGGCACGTCGAAGCTTAGAGACAGCGTAGTACAGGCACCTGAGTTTGCTGCGGCTCAGGCATTACTGGGAGAGCTTCAGCTCGACGGCTCCGAGGAGGCGTTCCAGAAATGGATTGATGCGGTGCCACAGTCTGTCCATTCCGACCCGGACATCTGCTACGTCATGGGGATGTGGTATCTTCGGCAAAACGATACTTCGAAAGCGGCCCGCTGTTTCTGGGAGACCGTGAAGCAGGACCCATTGCATCGAAGAGCCATCTTCCAGCTTGGGCAGTCCATTGCTCAGACTCATTCCGAATCCAGTCAGCGTCTGCTGTTGTATGCAAAACGTATGGAGGATTTTTCGAGAACGATGGAACGAGTCCTGAATGCTTCCGGCAAGGACAGTTCCGGTTTCACCTTGATGATCGAAATACTTGCCGAGCAGGGACGCCTGCGGGAAGCTCACAACTGGCTGCGACTGGATAACAACCGCCATGGTTCGCTGGTGCTGTCGGAACAAACTCAGCGTCAGTTGAGTTCGTTCAATCCTGACGATTCAGGTCGAATCCAACAGGGAATGGAGCCCGCAGCGTTTGTCGACCTGGCGAGCCAACCGATGCCGGATTTTCGAGAACTCTCAGGCGCCAGCTCGCGTCAGCAGCAGGACGCAGCCGATTCGATTTCATTTCAGGATGAGGCTGAATCCACAGGACTTGCGTTTTCGTACTTTTCCGGGCACGAGGGTGCGGCAAAGTCGATCCGAGTATTTGAATCAACGGGTGGCGGAACGGGGATTATCGATTTCGACTTGGATGGTCTCCCGGACATAGTCTTCACGCAGGGTGAACGATGGCCTCTTCGGGCGAAGGCTCCTGAACCGTCTGAACTGCACGACTGTCTGTTTCAACAGCGAGGTGGACGGTTTAGGGATGTCTCAGCGCTAGCCGGACTTGTTGATGACGGATACGGGCAGGGTGTCTCAGCCGGTGACTACAATAACGACGGCTTCCCGGATCTGTATCTGGCAAACATCGGCCGAAACCGCCTTCTGATGAACAACGGCGATGGCACGTTTTCGGACACTTCTGATGAAGCAGGTCTGACAGAAACGGCATGGACATCGAGTTGTCTGATTCTGGATGTCAACGCTGATGGGAACCCGGATTTGTTCGACGTCAATTATCTAGCCGGAGACGATGTTCTTCATGTCGAGTGCGGAGACAATCGCTGCTCAGTGAACAACTTCGCCGGAGCAAGAGATGCGGTGCTGCTTTCGGAGGGTGAGGGACGATTCAGAGTTCTTCCGGATGCCTGCCCCACAACAACCCCGAAAGGCCTTGGAATTGTCGGCGTGTTTTCAGACGCCGGTTCACCGCCATCGCTGTTTATTGCGAATGATCAGGTTCCAAATTTTTACCTTCGGTGGAATGGTGACCGCTATGAGGACGAAGCACTGATCCGGGGCATTGCGGTGAACTACCTTGGACGCCCAACGGCCTGCATGGGCGTTGCTTCCGGTGATGTGAATGACGACGGACAGATGGACCTGTTCGTAACCAACTTTGAAGGTGAAGCAAACTGTCTCTATCTCCAGACACAACCAGGATTCTTCTCTGATTCAATTCAGGGATCCGGCCTGATGCAGGCAGGCATTCCGCTTGTCGGCTGGGGAACTCAGTTCCTTGATGCTGACAACGACAGTGATCTTGATCTTGCGGTGGCGAATGGTCACGTCGGTGATTTCCAGGACGGAGGATACTACCGCATGCCGCTCCAGGTTTTTCAGAACAATGGCGAAATGCGATTTGCCGAAGTCGATCCCAAAGTTGCAGGTACGCTGTTTCGCAGGAATGATCTGTGGAGATCTGTAGCCGTGGCTGACTGGAACAAAGACGGCAAGCAGGACTTTGTTGTCTCTGCAGTCGATGCTCCGGCTGCACTCGTGACGAATCGCACTGCGACTGATTCCGCCTGGATTCGATTGACTCTGACCGGTCAGCCGTCCGCGCGTGATGCCTCTGGTGCCAGAGTGGTGTTTGTGACTCAGCGGGGCCGTACCTGGCGCCATGTTTCTTCCGGTGACGGTTTTCAAGGTTCCAACGAACGCGTTGTGCATTTCGGGCTTAAGGCCGGTGATGTACTGAAGTCGATTCGTGTTGAATGGCCGTCCGGGACCATCACCGAACTGACTGCGCCGGATTTGAATTGCCATCACCTTCTGAAAGAGGGACAGTCCGGTTGCTGGAAGCTTCCCGAATAGATCGTCCGCGCCGCCCTTCGTAGTCCGTGCCTGAGAATTGCTCACGGCAGAGTTGTTGGTTCTGAGCAAATGGATTTCTGACCTTTACTGTAAGCACCATTGTCATGACGGTTCACACCGATGACCTTGCAGCGAATCCTGTGATCACTCCGTCGCTGCTCCGGCGATGCCGATCGATCATGATGGTCGCTGCTATCTGCCTTCTGGCATCGCTCTGTTGTCTTCGTTCGGTGCTTGTCAGTGGCCGGACTGCGGTGCCGACGACTGAAGCGGGTTCGATGACGGTGCCACTGTTTAACGTCTGGACCATACTCTGGAACTGTTCCGCTCTAACGCAGCCGGAACGCGGTTACTGGGATGCACCCATCTTTCATCCCCATCCCGGAACATTTGCCTACAGCGAACCTCAGCCACTCACAATGATCTTGACGCCATTGAAAATGACGGGAGCCTCACCCTCATTTCTTTACAACTGCTATCTGATTGTTTCACTGACTTTGAATGGGTGTTTTGCGTTTCTTCTGATGACCAGTCTGAGATGCGGTTTCGTGAGCAGTTGCTCGGCGGCTGTGGGAATGACGCTCCTCCCGATGGTTCATGACCAGATCGACGTACTTCAGCTCGTCCCATTGTGGCCGGCTCTCTGGACAATACGGTCTCTGCTGCTCTGCCACCAAACGTCTTCTGATCCATACTCAACTCGTGCCTTTGTCATAAGCTCACTTCAGCTGGGACTCGCGTACTCCGTCACCGCCGCCGCTTCGTTGCATCACTGTCTTTTTCTGACGGTGCTGCTGGGATTCAGTTCGCCGATACTGCTCTGGAAATCCTCGCCGGGTCGATTAGTCGGTGGTGCAGCACTGGCGCTGATCGTTGCCGGGGCATTGACGATTCCGTGGGTGGTCCCCATGAAGAAGATCGTGGATCAGAAACACTTCGTTCGGGAACAGGGACTCGTCACTCAGTTGTCTGCGGTTCCTGCTGATCTGCTTCGCGTGAGTCAACGGCAGTTGTTACCGGGGACAAGTCTCTCAGGTATTCGGCCGTGGTACCTTTCTCCCGGGACAGTCCGTACTCTGCTGGCATTATGCCTCATACCGCTGCTGTTTCTGCAGACGCGAGAAAGGACCAAACAGAGAACGATTCCGGCGATCTTCTTTTTGTTGTTGATGCTGATCGCTGCAACGTTCTCTCTCGGGACGAATCTACAGGTCAAAGGGTTTTCCCTTTGGCAGTTGCTGACTCAAATCATCCCGGGGATGTCCCAGGTTCGAAGCGCATTTCGCTTTGGCTACTTTTATCAGGCCGCGGTCGTCATTGCGGGTGCACTCACACTTGATTGCTTGCTCGGCGGCGTTCGAAGACGCGTTCGAGTTGCCTACCTGCAGGTGCTCTTCTGCACATTTGCCGTCATAATGCTGGCCGCCGAAGTGTTGCCCGTATTGCCTCGCGCGGTACCCGTCCCGTCGTCTGTCTCTCCGCCCGCGTGGGCCGACCTGGTGACTAGAAATCTGTCAGCGGGGCAGGGCGTGTTGATACTTCCCTACACACCCGGAAATGGCGTCCAGGACTTCGAGGCAACTGCTCGATTGATGGTGTCTTTGTCTGAGGTCTCGTTCCCAGTCGTGAATGGGTACTCTGGCTTTTTCCCCGACTCACATTTTGTTTGGCATGCATTGCTGGCCAGTGTTCCCGGCGAGGCCGCGATCGTGGAACGAATGAAGAAAGAGCAGGTTGAAATTGTCGTCTGTCTCGATGGCGTCTCTAAGCGTTTCTTTGGATCCGGCAAAGAGCCCGTGATGCTGTTTCCGATCTTTGACGACGGGGAAAACGGAGTTGTGGTGCTGAAACTGATGCAACCAGGCAAATAACCTGGCCCATGTCTGGAGCTCAAAAAAAAGGATCCATGCCGAAGCATGGATCCCTGATTCATCAACTGTAGTTTGCCGCCTGCAACTACTTCTTGCCAGGAGCAGCCAGCGGTGGTGGACTTGCTCCTGCATCCATTGCCTTATCTTCTGGAGGCGTTGGAGCTGTATCGCTTGGCGGGATGGCTGCACCAGAACCGCCGTCTCCACAGCCAGCAAGAAGTGAGGTCAGGAACAGAAAGCAAATGGCAAATCTCATTGTCAGGCCCTTCGACCAAATGTTGAAAACAGAGAACTAGAATTCACCGAGAACGTTTCCGTCACCCATTGCAGCGAGGTTCATGTAAGTCCTGCCCAGCGCACCATTGCCACCATCGATGTTCTTCGAAATCCCTCGAACTGAACCGTCTGCCATTGCAAACTGCACAACGCCAGTGTGGAAGCTTTCGAACTGGTACCAGTTCTGAGTTGTCGTGTTGTTCAGACCCCAGGCTGCTGGCATACCGCCGGCCATCATCCAACGCCAGTTGTACAGGTCACCACCGGTGATTTCGCCGAACAGCAGAGTGTTGCTCTGGCCGTCGGTGATATCGCGGAAGTTGACCTTGAAATCGCGAGTACCGAAACAGCCGCGATACTGACGCCATGAAGCCCATCGCTCGATGTTGCCAAGGAAGCCAGCAACACCCATGTAGTTCGTTGCACCAGTTCCCTGCTCGCCACCAAACAAACCGATCGTGAACGTTCCGCCAGTAGCGGTTTCGTAGAAGTGCATACGAGAAGGAGTGTTTCCGCTGGTCGACTTCTGAGGGTCAGATGGGCAAAGGAATGCTGGAATCGTGTAGCGAGCCAGGTTCCAGGTCGTTGCGTCGTTGAAGTAAACGATTTCCTGCTTATAGGTGTTTGGAGATGTGCCGTTCTGCCATTCAACACCCTTGTACACAGTGATCTGGTTGTACAGGTTGTCCTGCTCGATGAACGGCAACAGCTGCTGCAGAATGCCCATGTGAGTATGGTCATTCCAAGCCAGATTCAGAGGACCAGCGCCACCGTAGGCAACGGTGATGCCCGGGCCGCGTGACCCTGCTGGAAGGCGGTTGTACACATCGTGATGATTGTGTGACGCCAGCGCGATCTGCTTCAGGTTGTTCTTACACTGAGTACGACGTGCTGCTTCGCGAGCCTGCTGAACAGCAGGAAGCAGCAGCGCTACGAGGATCGCGATGATCGCGATCACGACCAGCAGCTCAATCAACGTGAAACCACGTCGATTAGTGCTATTTGTAGACCGAGTGAACTTCTTCACAGAATTCCCTCCAAAAACGAGCAAAAAACAAACAAGAAAAATCCTTTGAGCGGCAACAAAATTTGAAAATCACCGACTACAAAGGCATACCTACGCGTTTAACCGTGGGGACGAAAAGCTCGACTCGATCCTGAAGTTCTTCCGTGATGCAGGCTCCTGAGCTCAGACCAGATTCATCCTTTCAAAACAACCACACCCCACAGGCAATTTACATGCCAGCAGAGTGAAGAGTAGCCAATTTGAGAAACATGAGTTTTTGCTCACGTTTCCACAGCACTCTTTCCATGACTCGTCAATCACCACATCTGTTCGCCACATTTTGACGCAATTGACTGATCAATTGCTCAAAAGTTGGTCGTTATTTTCTATGCAGACGATCAGTTGTCGCTCCCGCTGACCACTGCTTATACCCTCCCGCAGGGTGGTTTTCCAGTGCGAATCCGGTGTCAGCGGAAATTGTTTTTGCATTCCAGAATTGCCGAACAGGCCTCCTTGGAACCTGAAAACCAGTGAATTTGCTGGTTTTCACAGGCGCTATCGCGATTTCCGTCTTTCACTGCCTTTGGCGGTGAGGAAATTTCTGTAGGTGCCGCTTGCCGAGCGGCACTTTGCGGCATCGCCGCAACCAGCGACATGTCCCGTGCTATCGGATCGCAGATGAACGGGGAAATATGGCACCGCAAGGTTCATTCTTCCCGACAAGTGGCTCTGGCATCATGTACATGTCAGAACATGGTTCGCCTGACGGCGAAAGTCCATACCGGCCGAATGGACCCACTTCGGCTGATCCTGCCGGTGTCCGGTCGGGCAGACCACGAAGTTTGAATCGGACTGTACCGGCAATAGCGATTATGCCGAAGAACTATCAGACAGCTTCTGCGCGCTGGTTCCTTGTTCGACGGGTTTCGCGAGAGCTGGTGATTTCGAAAACACAGCAGGGCTCATGACGAGTCCTGGCATAGTCATCGAGGCACAGAGATGGAAGCTCAGGCATTTGATCAGAATGGTGGCCAGGCGATGTTCAAGCGACGACTTGGACGTGGCTTGAATGCTTTGCTTGGTGGCGGGGATGAAGACGGTGCTTCGGCTCCGGCAACGATTCCTATGCATGCCATGTCTGCTCCTCCAGCGCCAGGATCCGATGAGATTGCGCTGGAACTCATTGAGCGTAATCCTCATCAGCCACGTCGTGAGTTCGATCAGGCGTCGATCGATGAACTGGCCGACAGTATTCGCAAGCACGGCATTCTTCAGCCGCTGCTCGTGCGAGCTCGCCCGGACGGCGAAACAGGTTATCAACTGATCGCGGGCGAACGTCGATGGCGAGCTGCTCAGGCAGTGGGACTGGAAACTGTCCCTTGCCGAGTCATCGAATTCGCCGACCGCCAGGCCAGTGAAGCGGCACTCGAAGAAAACCTGAAGCGTGAAGACCTGAACGTGCTCGAGAAAGCTCGAGCGTTCAAGGATTATCTCGATCGCTTCGGCGGTACGATTGAAGAACTCGCACGGCAGCTTAGCATGAGCCGTGCCAACGTCAGCAACATGATGCGTCTGCTGGAACTGCCTGAAGCTGTCCAGCAGATGCTTCGCGACGATAAGATTTCAGCTGGCCATGCACGCGCCATCCTGCCGCTGTCAGAAGCTCAGCAGTGCGAACTGGCTCGACAGATTGAACAGGAACAACTGTCCGTTCGTCGAACCGAAGACATCGTCCGTGAAATGCTGAAAGCCGGTACGATCGCAATGCCCGGTGTTGCCGGAGATACCACATCGACCGAGAAGCCTCAGCTTTCGAATCACGTTCTGTCACTGCAAACGGCCCTTCGAGACACTTTGGGTGCGAAGATTGATATCAAGCTGAAGAAGAATGACGCCGGACAAATCGTCATTCACTTTGGCAGCAATGATGATTTTGAACGCATCATGGAAAAGCTTCGTAAGGTCGGCTAAGACGTTATACCGGTCCACAAAAAAGTAGCGGAAGGGCGCGAGCCCTCCGGTTTCACCGTCACCGGACGTCTTGCGCCGTGCCGCTACTTGTTGGCCTTGCAAACAGCGAAAGTGGCCTGATGGAGTCGCTGGATCATCTCTTTCAGGCCTCTTCGTCCGGTGTGATTCTGCGAGTCTACGTGCAGCCCAAAGCGCGACGTGCTCAGATTATCGGCCTCCATGCCGATCGCCTGAAACTGGCTGTGACCGAACCACCGGACAAAGGCAAAGCCAACGCCGCCGTCATTGATCTGATTGCAGAAACCTTCAAAGTCGCGCCGTCACGTGTGTCTCTAGTTCGAGGTGACACCAGCCGACAAAAGGACATCGCAATCCAGGGTCTGGCGCAGAATGACGCGATTGCCATCCTGCGAAGATTTTTGCCACCTCAATGAAGAGTTTTCGGTTTTCAGTTTTCGGTTTTCAGTGTTCGGTGAATTGCGGTTGTCCCTTCGGCTTCCGACCGCTGCGCGGCACAGGCTGCACCTGTGCTACCCAACGTTGCGGTTCGCTCCGCGAACCAGGCGAGGTGCTCCATGGTGGCCCGGTGAGACAGGCAACGACTGAGGACAGTCGTTCTACACTATGATCGCATCCCGTTTGCCGGATGCACAGCCACGGCGTTCATCATTCGTCGTCTTCGTTCTCTTCCAGATCTACCTCTTCATCAGGAGGATCTTCCAGCGGGACAAGGCCGATCTGTGTTTCGACCATTTCGGCGATCTGACACAGACGGCCGAAAACGCGTCCCTGCAGAGGCGGCATCGACTGACCAATCGACGCTGCCGCTTCGTACAGAGCCCCGGGATTTTCTTTGTCGGGCAGTTCCTTCAGGAAGTACTCACCCACAGTCATGTCGGCTTTGGCATGATCAAACGGATAAGGCACCGCCCAGAACGATTCCCGCAGGTTAGTGATGTGATCATGAAGCTCACTCATGCGCTGGCGGATCTGCTCAATCAGCTTTGGGTTTTCGCTGTTGTCCGACAGCATGGTCAGCAGTTTTCCCAGAGCCAGCTGACAGTCTCGGATCACAAGCAGTTGCCCGATTCGTTCGTTCATCTGATCAAACAGGTCGATCAGCATGTCGAGTTCCGCGAGTGTCGCGCCCTGTTCCTGGAGAGTCGCTTGATATTCGGGAAGGCGTGCCAGCTGCAGTCCGGAATACAGACGATCGGCGGCCGCATCTTCGAACGGAGCCAGCTTCGGAGCAACTCGCCCCTGCCGAATCTCCGTGGCTTCACGGGCCGCGCGGATTTCGTCACGGTTTGTCAGAGGAATCGAGAAATCACTTTTGCGAACTCTCAGCCCAGCCTTAATGAGAATCTCGGCCAATCCAATTTCAATCAGCACAGTGTCGCATTCGTCGAACGTCTTCCATGCCTCTGCATATTTCTGCGCCTGAATCAACATGGATTCGCGGCTGTACTTCAGGTGTCGGATCACTTCATCCGGCCGTTTGACGGGATTGCGAGCCGCTGTCGGACTCTGGAACGGGCGATACCAGGAAAGATGTCCCTGAAAGAATCGACGCAGTGCTTTCCAGGCCGCCTGCTGAATTTTAAGCCGCTCCATTAATTCATCTACGGGATGAATATCTGACTTCTTGAGCTGATCTCCGATCACTTCCTTGTAGAAGTCCCACGTGACTGCTCGTGAAAGAAAATCAAACTTCTGGAACAGATGAGCAGCAGGGAGGCGAAGCGTGAAGACGCCCTCCGTGTTCTCCCGGGCGGCACTGGCCATTCGTTCGGGATCGGATGGATGGGTATCGAAGAGCCCTGTCTTCGCGTTCATGATCATTTCATCGATCTTCGCATGGACCTTTTCCGGCAGCTGGTCCACATTCAGAAGGATCAGTTTTGGAAGATTGTCTCCCAGACGTCCCTCCGAGTAGAACGTGCCGATGTCCGACATCGCGCCTCGGTAGGCCACCCCCAGAACGGACAACTGCCGAGCAGTGGTTGCGAAGGTCTTGCTTCCCGCAAATCGAGCCTCATAGCGGTCCGCATCAAACTCCATTTGTCGCATGAGATATCCTGAGATCAAATGTCCCAGCATCATGAGGCACCAGAGAACTCGGCGAGTCAGCCAGACGCCCAGTCGCACCAGATAGACAATCCAGCCGATTCGAATGTCCAGGCTGTGAGAAAGCTCTTCCAGCTTCTCGTCCCACGAATCCCGCTCATAGACGACTCGCGTGAACCAATAGCTGATCGACCTTATCACGTACGACAGCCGCATGCCGGCCCCCTGAGCGAAGTGGCCGAACTCATGAGCCAGAACACCGCCAAACTGCCGCATCGTCAGGCCGGCAACAAGCGGCATGCCGAGCGTCAGCACAAGGTCGTTTCCGACGAAACTTAACAGACCCTTGCCGAAGCTTGCACTCGCATTGATATTGCAGTCGATATCGATCCGACTGGGGCGAGGCGCTTTGACGGTGTCGCAAATCCGGTCGACGAATTCAAACAGCAGAGGTTCATCGGAACGTTTCAGCGACCGGCGCCCTGAGTCCTGCGCAGGTCGAGAGAACAGCGGCTTAAACATGAAGATCACCAGAGTTGCACCGGCCACGATTGGAGTGACGTAAATCATAAACGCAAACACGACGGCGCGACCCGCGTTTCTCCCGGTACCAACGCCAGACGCAGCGGAGATAATTCCCGTATGATTAACCGTGTGGTACCAGACGCCCCAGCCGACCAATCCGATAATCATCAGATAGACAAACGGCAGCACGATCATGAACAGTGAAACCAGCGCGATGCTCAGACGATATGTTCCAGTCACCGGGACAGGCTCAATGGCCTCTGCCTGAAACGACGCCAGCACTTTTTTTCGCAACACCGTGAAGTCTTCCGGAGGTGCAGAAAGAGTGGCCGCGGTGTGGCGAATGGCATCCTGCTGCACATCACGAGGACCGGATACGGTACGAGCGCGGACGACAGCTTTGCTGGCTGGCGCTGGCGGAGTCACCGGTTCGGCCGTGACGATGTCTTCCCCCGAAACCGGCTCAGCAACTCGCCGCGCTTTCCGAACAACAGGTGCTGCAGCATTCTCGGGCAGCACTTCCACGAAGTTCTCTTTTGGTGCGGGTTTAGACTGTTTGAGCCCTTGTTCCTGCGGAGCCACGGGAATTGGAGGCGGCGCAGGCTTCGGTGGTGCAGCAGGCTTCGGTGAAGAAGCTGCCGTATTCGGCGGGCTCACATTTGTTTTCGGCGGAACCTGCACAGAGCCAGTCGCCGCAGCACTCGGCCCTCCGGAACTGGCAGCAACGACCGTCATGATCTCTTTGCATTTGACGCACCGGATCTTCTTCCCAGCCAGTTCGTCTTTCACTGCAAATGCTGCGGAACAGGATGGACAACGAACCTGAATCGACACGGTGCAAACTCCCGCTCTGTGAGATGAGCAGCACTGGAGGCCGAGAAGTCAGGATCGGCCAGTGCTACGTTGGGAGAGAGCGTAGAAAGCCCCGTGTCGAGCGGCAAGTGACCGAATCTGCAGTCTCGGGCCGAAAGCAACGATCGGCGCCAGAGCATTCGCAATCACTCTATTTTTTTGCACATCCATTTTTTGCCCAATTAGAACGGACACGTTTGGTTCCTTTTGGCCGCATTGTCTCCGTTCGCATTGTCAAACCTTCCGAAGAGTTCCATGGTAACCTGGCCTGGTGGGCAACGACTGAGGACAGTCGTTCTACACTGCCGGCTGATCGAATTATTTCTGGCATTGGTCTCGCAAATCAGAAGTTCGTTTCGTACTGTCACCGAGGCTCTCTTTGACTTCATGGACGAAAGCTCGAACGTCGAGTTCAGCACTGCGACCGATGCGCCTTGCCGACTCGCGACCCGAATGTCCGCAAATCACAATAGGAGTATTCGATGCTACAGATTCTGCTTGGATCCCTCTTTGCACTTCTTTCCCTGTGTGTCACGGATGAAACGATTCCAAAGCCCGTGACTGCAGCGACTCCACCGGATCAACCACCTGAACCAGGTCCTGAGCTATTGAAGTTCACTCCGGAACAAATCGAAGCAGCTTACGCCGGAAAGAAGATGCCTGAGGCTGTTGAGATGTACCTGGTGATTGCGCGAGGCGGGCAGTTGGATGGCGATGGCGGGTGGTTTCATCCGGCGTCCAACCGTTTCTCATGGGAACGCCTGGTGGCAAAGGTCGGAGGCGATCCGGAACAGCCGCTGACTCGTGAGAAGTTTGCGGGAAAGGAACGCATCTTTGAACAGCTGGATCGTGATCACGATGGCATGCTCACCGGCTTTGACCTCGACTGGACCGATTCGAATCCGTGGGTTCGACAGTCGTACATGATCAACCGGATCTTTCGTCGCATCGACCCGAACGGCGATGGTCTGCTGACACCGGAAGAATGGGAAGCGTACTACGGACGACTCAGCAAGGATGGACTGCCCATTCGATTTGAACAGCTTCGCGATGCCCTGGTTCCCCCAGGCAGCGGATTTTCTTCCGGTGATGCGCCCACAAAGGAAATGCTGATCAAAGGGTTCCTCGAAGGTGAACTCGGTTCGCTGAAGGAAGGCCCGGCACTCGACGAACCAGCTCCGGACTTTATCGTGAAGTCTCTCTCCGGAACCGAAACGGTGAAGCTGTCAGACAAGCTTGGCAAGCGGCCTGTCGTTCTGGTCTTTGGCAACTTCACCTGCGGTCCGTTCCGATCCATGTATCCGACTGTCGAAGCTGTGTGGAACCGTCAGAAGGATCATGCAGACTTCCTGTTTGTCTATGTCCGCGAAGCCCATCCGACCGACGGCTGGGTCATGAAGTCCAACGAAAAAGTCGGAGTCGTTGTTGCTCAGCCAAAGACGTTTGAAGAACGACAAAAGGTGGCGAGCCAGTGTGCGGCGATGCTGAAGCCAAACATTCCGTTCCATGTGGATGATGTCAGCGACACGGTCGGCAATGCTTACAGTGCGATGCCGGCGAGATTGTATGTGATCGATTCGGCCGGCAAGGTGGCATACAAGAGCGGACGTGGTCCGTTTGGTTTCAAGCCGGAAGAAATGGAGCAGGCTCTGCTGATGCTGCAACTGGAAGAAGGAGCCGCGCAATGAGCCTGTGGCATCCTGCTTCACTGAGTTTCACACTTCCAGATTCCTCACGAATTCGCGCGGTCGTGCTGACAACATTCCTCTGCACCTTTGGAGGACACAGCATCACGGCCGATGAAGGGCTCAACTGTACGATGGAAACTCACCAGACGAACGTCGATCCGGCGATCAAGATTCTCTCCGATGCTGAAGCCTGGGAGCGACTGCCGAAGACGATTTCCGGCGGCGGCCAGCCTCTTCCCATCTGGGCTCGCGCGGTTGCTGTCCATTTGCCTCGAACGGCCGCAGCAATGCTGGAACTGGATTATGCTCAACGAACCGCCAGCCCGGTGAATCCTGTCCTGCGAGCCAAGATGCGATGGGTTGTCGCCAATGCAAACCTCTGCGCCTATTCGAAGGCGTACGCGATCGCCGACCTGAAACGGGCCGGTGCAAATGATGCCGTGATCTCGGTGCTCACTGGTCCTGCAAGACAGTGGCCGGAAGCCGATCGCAAGCCGCTGGAGTTTGCTCGACTGTTAACCGTCGCCGCGCCGACCATTCCGGATCAGCTGTTTGAAGACCTTCGCAGGGAGTACGGTGAGAACCAGGTAGCATCGATGGTGCTGCTGGCAGCGTATGGAAACTTCCAGGATCGCATTGTGCTGGGTCTGCAGCTGCCGGTGGAGCATAGCGGGCCCCTGGCGCCGCTGGATGTGGAATTCGTCGAAGGAGCGCTGCAGATGGCTCCGCTGATTCCGCCCAATGGTCCATTGCCAGTCCTGAATGCCAACGGAACCGATGTGGTTGCTGACGATGCTGACTGGGCTTCCGTCACATACGACGAACTGCAGGCTCGGCTGGAGAAGCAGCGTGATCGCAAACCGCGTCTGCCGATTCCCACGTGGGAACAGGTGAAGGCCAAGTTGCCACCGAATATGACCGTCCGACCGACAAGGATTGTGTGGAGCCTCGTGACGTATGCCTACGCGCCGGAGCTGCAGGTTCCGTGGAGCACTGCGACTCGCACGATGTGGGCCGAGCGTCCTGGTGAACGAGTCTTCGAAGAAAGTCTCTTCTGGGTCCAAACTCGCGCGATCGAATGCAACTACTGCATGGGCCACTGCGAAATGCTGCTGGAAGTCGCAGGACTGGATAAGCCAGCCATCGCCGATCGAACTCGTCGTCTGGCCGGCACGGACTGGTCCGCATTTCCGCCGGAAGAACAGCGAGCCTACGCGTATGCCAGAAAGCTCAGCAAGGAACCGTGGGCTCTGACAAAGGAAGACTATGCAAGACTTGAAAAAGACCTCGGTCCCGAAGTGGCAATGTCCACCTTCTGGTGGCTCTGCCGAGGCCTCTACATGACTCGCATCTCCGATGGCTTCCAGCTGCCGCTTGAGAGGGAGAATGTGTTCGGGCCATAAGTACCCGGCACTCTCCGAGTGCCGAACCTGCGATTCTTCACAGGCCCACGACCACCGTACGATGTTCGTCCGGCCGAAGCTTGCACGGGGCATCGCAGAGCATCCCTCGGAGATTGATGGCTATAGTATGCAGCATCCGGACGTTGACTTTCCGAATGATGTGAAACGCATTTGAAACCGCGAATGAACGCGAATCGACGCGAATAGTGCAACGAGACCGCCCATCATTTTTCTGCCCCACCATCTTTTTGCCCAACAACAGCTGAGCCCTGACCCTCGCCGCAGTCAGTGGCGTCGAAGGGCATTCCTCTTTCGCCTTCTTCCGTTTCTTTCGGCTCGAAACGAACTCACTCGGCGAGCGGAGCGTGTCAAGGCTCCCGTACTGATAGCTTGGGTAGCACAGGTGAAGCCTGTGCCGCGAAGTGGACGGAAGCTGAGGTGACAGCGTGGTCGCTCCAGTGCACCGGCCCGACATTGGTTCACTGAAAACTGAACACTGAAAAGCACACTTCCTTCAGGCGTGCTACCCGGACGCGCTTGCACGGCGTCGATGTGTTGATGAATCGCATACCGGGAAGCTGACGCATCCTGCTCGCCAAACGTTGTCCTTTCCCAAGTCACTTTCCCGCACTGATCCACGCTTCCTCAAAGGACGCGTGTTTCATCGATTTGCCGCCGTCGACGAAGTAGCTGTAGACGGCGTGGATCTTTCCATCACTGGTCTGCACGATGCATGGATAGTGGTAGGAGCCGGTGGGGTGGTCTTCCAGGTGTCGAGTGGCGGACCAGGTTTGGCCTTCGTCGGTCGAAAGGCTGACAGCGAGGCGGTTTCGTCCGCTGGTTGTGTCGTTGTAAATCAAAACCCAGTGACCATTCTTCAGACGAACTCCGTCCAGCCCTGAACCGGGGTTCAAAAGAGGACTGGAAGTGACAGGGCCCCACGTCACGCCGTCATCGGACGATTCACTGATTCGCACATGCTGAGTGAATCCGTTCTCACGCATGTAGGCAACAAGCGTTCCGTCATTGCGTCGAAGTACGGCCGGCTGAATAGCTCCGAAACCGAACATGGGCTTTCCGGCAAACCACGTCTTTCCTCCGTCGTCGCTGATGGCCATGATCGAAATCGAAAACGTGTCGGTGTAAAGCGGCAGCAGAATGCGGCCCGAGGGTAGAACGGTGGGCTTGCATCGAGGCTGCCAGCCCAGTCGCTGATAGAGCTTGTCCTTCAGCTTCACTTTGGCCGTTTCAATTTCTGCCATCTCCTTTTCCGGGAGTTTCGGCAGAACCTTCAGTAACTGTTCGAGGGCCGCAATCGCTTCCTCGGAAAAGTCATCGGGCTTGAGCAAGATCGTCTGGTCGTTCGTCCATTTCGGACAATCCGTGCCTTCGGGATGCTCCGCGATGCGCACATGAGTCAGGCAGGATTCCCAGCTGTTCGCGATGATGACGGGCCAGAACAGAAACAACCGTCCGTCTTTGTCTGTCATCATCGCGGTGTTGCAGTCAGGGAAGCCAGGAGTATCCGCCATGACGAACTCTTCGCTCCACGCCTTCGTGCCTTTGGGAAGACGCGAACCCAGCACCATCACATCATCCGCCGTGCGTTCGCCACTTCCTCGATACCACGACACAATCAGGTCGCCATTAGCCAGTTCAGCAATCCCAGGTGCGTGATTGTGCTGTGCATTCAGAGGAAAGATCAGTTCGGACTGAACGACAGGCTCATCCTGCGGAGCCGCGACAATCTTCGACGCGGACACCAGCATGGCACTCAACAGAATCAACCTGCAGAACGACGACCGGAACATGAGAATGTCCTGACGAAAAATAATCGATGAAAAGGAGTGCTGGGTTCCCGCCTGCGCGGGAATGACGGAAGAGCTGGGTGCTGGCAGAAATGCAGTGCTTGTAGCGGCAGGGCGCGAGCCCTCCGGTGAGTCTGCGTCATGAATTTACCGGACGGCTTGCGCCGTTCCGCTACAAAATCCTTCAACGTGCGGCCATACTGAAATAACTCGCGAAGCGACTACTTCGACAGACCGTAGAACTTGCGAGCATTCTCGGCGAACAATTGCCGCTGCTCCTGTTCCGGCCGTGATGCGACAAGGGCCTTGAGCGTTGTGACCCATTCCTTGTAACTGGCTCCCAGCAGACACACCGGCCAGTCACCACCAAAGATGACTCGGTCCTTTCCGAACCGATCCAGACAGTGATTCACCAGCGGTGCGAGTGAGTCGACGAAGGGGATGCCCTTCGGTGCACTGGCGATGACACCGGAGATTTTGCAGATCACATTATCAAGGGCGGCCAGAGCGGCAATATCGTCCTGCCAGTCAGCGGCCGTGTGAGTAGGTTTCTTTGATTGCTTGTCTTCCGGCAAGAATGCATCTGGCGAACCGTTGCCGCAGTGATCCAGAATGAAGCGAGTTCCCGGGCATTGCTTCACAAGTTTCGCAGCATCCTTCAGCTCTTCAGGGCGCATGCACAGATCGAAGCTCAGGTTGAGTTCCCCAAGCAGCTGGATCGACTTCACAAACGCGGGTTCGAGGCAGGTCCCCTTCGGAGTCTCCGGCGAATGGAGGACTCGCCGAATCCCCTTGATCTCCGGGTTCTTTGCGAACCGCCGAGCATACGCTTCGAAGCCTTCGGAGCCTGGCCGACCGGAAATCACGGCCGCAACTGTCGGAGCCTTCTTTGAACGGCAGATCTCCAGAAGCAGTTCCGCTTCCTTCACCTGATCTTCGGGCCGAACGTCGACTTCCATGTAGACGGCCTGAACGACATTCAGGCCTTCCGTCGCTTTTCGATACTCATCAAGTCCATAAGAGTGGCTGAGAACGTCCGGCGCACCTTTCAGCCAGGGCAGTTGAACTTTGCTCAAATCCCACAGATGCTGATGAGTATCAATGATGGGCAGATCGAAGGTTGCGGAACCGGCTAGTACCGATCCACCAACCGCCGCGGCCGTTGCGCCTGCCACTGTCTGAAGGAAACTTCGTCGGGAAGAAGACGTTCGAGAATCGAGTGGGTTCATCACGACGAAGTTACTCCTTGAATCAGAATGGTCAGGAATCTGAGTGGAGCAGGGGACTACTTACTGCCCTCCTGCTTGATGCCAAAGTTGAACGTACCTGAGCGACGAATGGTGGTCTTTACGTCGCCTCCGGGCACACTGAACTGCAGATTCATACCTTTAAACATTCGATTCTGCGACTCAAGAAACTGAGCGACAGCAAAACGAGCCAGTCCGGCCCCCACTTTGGCATCCACGATCAATTCCTGCTCGGCCGATCGAACCTTGAATTCCAGCTCGGAATCTTCGGGCTTGAACGCCTTGGCCGCATAGCTGGTGAAAGCGTCGTCATCCTTCTGTTCAAGGTTCTGACCGTTAATGTTGATGGCCATTTTCGGCGATGTCGTCGCCTTCAGCCATCGCTCCATCGTTTCAATCCACTGAGCGGGCACTTTGCTGAGTTCATCGTTGGATTCGCCAAGCCATTCATTCAGCTGGAACCTGACCAGCAGAGGAACCGCCTGACCGCTGCGATTCAGATTCTCTTCGCTGCCGGAAACCAGTTCATTCAGCATCTGAGCACCTCGATCATCGCCGACCGTGAACCACAGCCAGGAACCTGTCGCGGCCAGATGAAGCTGAACGGGGATCGCTGTCTGTGTCAGCGGGATCGCCGTCTTGTTCGTTTGCAGGGCCAGCGTCTTGTAGTCACCGGCTTTGCCTGGAGTGACGGTGATATGTTCTCGCAGGCCGGTCACCGCAACGACTGATTCCAGCACGGACATGAACTGTTCGGCGGACGCCAGTCGAATCGCACCGCAGGGAATCAGTCCGTCCTTTACGTTGCCTCGAAGGCACACGGTCGTGTCCAGCACGCCTTCGGTAATCGAATCCTGCAGAGGCTTGATCAAGTCGTCGATCAGAATTTCTGAACCGGGAGATTCGCTGGCGGCTTCCTTCAGTCTCATGCTGAGTGAATTGAGGAACGCTGCGCCGAACGGGCGGACAAACTCCGGAATCACCATCGTGCTCGACAGCACCAGCGGGGAAGACTCATCCTGAAGTGAAGCGAGTTGCGTTCCCTGGCGGCTGACGACACCCAGGACCGAAGCGAGCGTACTGTTTTCGCGGGCCGTGACCTTCAGCTGACTCAGAATTGGCTGGCCACTTTCTTTCGACAGATTCAGGCGGAACTGAGCACGATCCACGTCAAACAGGACTCGCTTCAGCAGTTCGAGACGTCCTTCGGCAATGATGCGTCGCAGGGAATATTCACCAGCGGCTTCGTCGTCGAAACGCTGCAGAAACACGGACGCCTGATTCTCCAGAGCCGACCAGAAGGTCTGCTTCATGGCTGCGGGAATCTGAGTCAGATCGAACTCTGCGTAGATGTCGTGGCCTGCGTCGTCATCACTTAGTTTCAGACTGTCCTGACCGGGCAGGTCGATCGTAAAAAGAGCCTTCGATCGAGACGAGTACATGACTCCATCGGAGTACCGATAGTAAGTGGAAGATGACTTTGGCAGAGCAGGGGGGGCACCGCCTTTTGCGTCAGTGCCCGCGGTGATGCTTGATGTCACAACAATGGAAATGCTCTTTCGTTCTCCCTTGGCTTCGCCGTCATCGCCGCCTGCCGGTGGTCCCTTTGGCGCTTCTGCCATCAGCTTTTGGAAGTCCAGTTTGATCTCGTACCGATCTTCGCTGCCGATCAGCTCTGCAGCGGGTCCCATCATCTCCTTCTGCTGATTCACGATATCTGTGAAAGCCTGCTGATCACCAACAAGTTCAAACGAAATCGGATTGTTCAGGCTGACTTCCGGAGTCAGCTGCATGAAGAACAGCGTGCCTTTCGCCTGCACTGGTGATCCATCAGCCGGCTTCGTCTGAACTCGCCCCGGTCCCATGCTGAGCGGGCTGGCCATCATGACCATCACGGGTGACTGAGGAATCTCCAGCTGTTCCCGCACCGAGTTCATGTATTTGAAGCTGTCTTCCATTCGGACATTCGTATGCCAGACTCGCCCAAAGACACGGCCTGTTGCGCCATCGTCAGTGGCAGTCGCATCCTGAGCATGGAGGCGGGTCGTCATCAACGACATCAGCAGTAACAGGGGCAGGCATGTTCGCTTCATGTGTTCACCGGCGAGTAAAGGGTTGATCAAACAGCAACAGTGTCACGGGCCCCATGGATCTTCCCTTGACCACCCTACGGCAATCATCATGCAGGAAAGAGTCTTGGAACTGGTGACGGGCCAGAAACTGTTCAGCCTCTGGGGGGCGGGTTATCGGGTGGCAAACGCTGCCGACGATTTGGCGCCTGTTGCCGGAACGTGCTCGTTAACAGCCATTTTTTGGGAAAAATCATCAAAGTTTACCAGAAATCCCCGCCAAACCGTTCCGCCACAGGTTTCTGAACGCATCCGATTCTAACGAATCTGACGAATGCATTGATTCTCCTGGACTGGCTGTGCCGATCATAACGGTTGTCGTGTGTCAGGAGAACAGAAGGAGATACTCTCTCTTTCCGGCGCTCCGAAACGACCTTTGAGCAGCTTCTGGAACTGTGGTCCACGGAGAGAGATCACTCAACGGACGCCGCTTGATGCAGAAACTTGAACATGGATTTACCTGACGAGCCTCGGCACTGCGAATTGCATGTCTGTTTCCGGGGGCGATTGAGACAACTTAGGTTGTCAACGACCGATTCGCCTGCCGAGTTCTCGTCCGGATACACGGGGAAGGATCGACGGTTGCAGAACGGATCAGCACTGATCCTTTGCACCGTTTCAAGACTTGTCATTCAGAGGGAGCTGAAGATGCTGAAGAAACTTGTGATGTTTGCTGTTATCGCGGTCGCCGTGCTGACGACCGTTCGCACCGCCGAAGCCACTCCTCCGGGACAGCCTTCGGACTGGCAGCGATTCTATTACTATCCGTACATCTACTATCCGCATTCGTTCCAGAAGCCTCAGCCGCAAAACCACATGTACTACCGCTATGAGCCTTCAATGCGGATCCCGGTCTACAACAAGAACTGGTACAACTTCTACCCAACCGAGAAGCCATACCACAGCGGTCACCACTACATCCTTGACGTGTTCTAACTGATCAGGGCTGAAGCATCGCAGGACCTCTGAAAACAGACGGGCTCTGATTCCTGAAGCGATTCTTTGATCGCTGTGGGAATCAGAGCCCGTTTCCTTTGGCAGCCTGTTGAACTGGCAGTCAGATCTGATGCAGGATCTCAGAGATGTTGTTGAAGACGACAAACTCAGCAACATCAGGCAGCACATCTTTCACTCCTGTCAGGAGAAGTGCTGTCACAGTCGGAGCCACATCGACCGTCAGTTCTGTGTCGGAAACAATCGAGGCGACGAAGTACACCGTGTTTCCGATCTTCAGCGAATCACCAACCTGAAGCTCGGTCGTGAACTTCGTTCCGGTGCCGGTCATGGTCGTGCTTCCCTGCGTGATGTTGATCGAGCCGCTCAGAGTCACGTTGCCGGCATTGAAGCTGGTGAGCGGAACATTCTCCAGGGCTGATGACCCATAGAGTGTTCGAAGGTCGTGGCTTGTCAGCTGGTTGATCAGCGTCACGACCGACATTCCGGTACCAATCACGTTTCCGAAGACGGTGTACTTTCCAGCATCCAGGCCAGAATTGTCCGACATGTTGATGAACCAGTTGTTGGTTCCGCTGTTGATGTCGGTTCCTGCCAGAGCCATGGACAGCGTTCCGTAAATGTTCGAGTTCGCAGCTTTGAACTCGTTGGTAATCGGCGAGTTGGTCGGAACGGAACTGATCACAGAACCGGAGGACACGGTAAAGCCGCCCGACTGAATGACGAAGTCGGTTTCACTGCGGTGCACAAGCAGGTTCTGCCAGACTCCGGATTCCATGTAGTTCACAAAGTTCTGAACCGTAATCGGAGCGTCGTCATCCAGCAGCTCGACGTCAAACGCACCCTGTGTTGACTGGAATCGCACAACGGTGCCCGCAGCCAGATGGACGTTGACCGCAGTGTCCGTGGTCTGGCCGCTGGATTCTGCCCGTACAACGATGAAGTTGCTTCCCGGAAGGTCGAATTGCGGGTTCAGGTGAGGAATGGAAATATCGCCAGGAGTGCGTGTCAGAGTGATGTCAACCGTGTAGAAGCCGTTGGGATCAGCCACAGCGATCGCGTCACCGAAGACACCGTCATCATTGATATCCAGTGTGATCACAGCACCTGCCGCCGTTTCACCCGTGATACGGAAAGCTGCGTCTCGTGTGATCACAGTGCCGTTCGACTGGACCGTCGTGTTGGAAGAAATATCCGTCGACAATGGCAGGTCGTCCACATCCGTCAGCGTGAGAGCAATCACCGAAGTCTGTGCTCCGGATGCCGTCGCCAGAACATTCGCGATCGTTGTCCCATCCGCCGTTGCACCATCATGAATTGTCAGGTCAAACGTCACACTGGTCTGCCCCGCGGGTATGACGACGGAAGCTGGTCCGCTGACTTTACGAGTGTTCGAATAGAGCAGATTCACGGTGACGTCCGTCGACGATGTTCGATTCATTGCCACGGTGGCGGAAAGTGTCCCTGCATCTTCCGCAACTGTGGTTGCAGCGGGAGTCAGCGTCAGAATGGCCGTATCATCATCGATGACTGTCACAATGGCCTGACCGTCCGTCAGTCCCGACGCGCTGGCCGTCAGAGTCACAAACGAGTTGCCTTCAACACTCTCATTGTTTGTTGTGGACAGCGTGACTGAACCGGAGGTTGCTCCTGCGGCAATTGTGACCGTTGACGGAATCGACAGGCGTCCTGTGTTAGAGAGCAGCAGATTCACCACGAGAGCCTGACTGTTGTCGGCGTTCGTTCGGGTGACCGTGACCGTTGAGGCATTCGTGCCGGCCGTCTCCAGAACTGAAGACTGGCTGAGCGAAACGCTGAGCCCGGGATCCGGCTGAGTTTCGTTGTCGGTTACTGAGACGCTCGACTGTCCGTCGGAAAATCCGGTTGCGATGCCCGTCAGAGTAAAAGTCGAGGTGCCCGTGTAGATGGCATCATCCTGCGGCGTCGTCTGGAACGTCACGGACGATTGCCCCGCAGGAATCGTCACAGACGCAGGAAATGCGACGCGTGTGGATGAACTGGCGAGACTAACAACAAGGCTGGCCGAGGTGTCGCCCGAGTTTCGGGACACTTCAAATTGAAGGCTGTTCGTTCCGGCATCTTCAGCAATCGTGTTTTGTGCGGCTGTGAGCGTGAGAGCAGCCGAATCATTCTCAGTGATCCCTACCGTCGCGGTCCCCGATGCAAAGCCAGACAACGCTGCCGTCACAGTGATGTTCTGATTACTCTCCACCACGGAGTTGTCAACAATCGACGCAGTGACGGTCGCACTGGCGCTTCCTGCCGGAATCTCGACGGTCGCGGGAACGGTGAGACGTGCTGTATCGGAAGACGTCAGGGTCACTGTCACAGCCTGCGAATTGTCCGACGTGTTTCGAGAGACAGTCAGCGTGACAGCCCCGCTGCCGGAGTTCTCTGCCACACTGGAAGGCGACGCGCTGAGCGACAACGTCGCCGTATCGTTGTCAGTCACGGTGATACTTGAAGTGCCGTTCGAGAACCCTGTTGCCGAAGCCGTCACCGTCACGTTCGCGCTGCCATCCACCAGAGCCGTATCAACGGGCGATCCGGTGAACGTCACTGAACTGGCTCCGGCAGGAATGGTCACGGTCGCCGGAACTGTCAGTCGTCCCGTCAGTGACGATGCCAGATTCACAGTCAAAGCTGCTGTGTTATCTTCGGTGTTGCGAAAAACGGTGTAGGTCACGGCCCCCGTTCCGGCAGACTCCGCGATTGTTGATGTCGTCGTTGTCAGCGTCAAAGCAGCCGTTTCGTTATCGGTGACTCGAATGGTGTCGGTCGTGTTGGCGAGCCCCGTTGCCGACGCAGTGAGGGTCACAACTTTCGTGCCGGCGGTTGTTGTGTTGTCCAGCAGAGAAAGATTGAATGTTGCGGTCGCGGAACCAACAGGGATCGTCACGGTCGCAGGAACTGTCACCCGAGAAGTATCTGAGGACGCCAGCGTGACCGTCAGTGCAGACGCCGTAGATCCGGTCCGGGTAATCGTGGCCGTTGTTGCATTCGTGCCGGCTGTCTCGGAAATCACATCGACTGCGATGGCCAGAGAAATCGTGGAGTTGACCCCTGCCGACAATGTCTGACCGCGGCTGATGGCGCCCGTCGTGCTGTCCGTGATGCGAGTGGACACGAGAGAATCCACAACGTCCGTGCCCTTCGAACTGCTCTTCCTGATCGACGACACAACAGCTGGCGAGTCAACCTGAACTGCATCGCCGCCGGAACCGCCGATCACTCGGAGTCGACGCTGGAAGTTCGTGTTCCCCTGAATCTGAACACTGTCATTCCCTCGCCCCATCCACATCCATGCTTCACCACGCACCGTTGTTCCGTCCACGTAGACAAGGTCGTTGCCGGCTCCCGCATCGATGTGCAGGCTGTTCAGCGTGGAATTCTTCAGAACGATATCATCTTCGCCTCTGCGCGTTTCGATGTGTGTCAGGCCATTGACAGTTGAGCCACTGATCACAACATCATCGGCACCTCGTTCCGAATCAATTTCAAGGGTCTGAGCAATCGTGGAATTGGTCACGGCAAACAGAACGACTCCCGTTCCGGAAAGTCGAACGTCTCTGGCGGTTGCTCCCGTCACGGCCAATCCGTCGGTTCCGGTTTCGCCCGCAAGTCTCAGCTGACGCACAAAGCTGCTGCCTTCCACTGCCAGCGTGTCATCACCAGCCTGACCGTTCAGGAAGACATCCTTCTGAAAGGTCAGCCCGCTTCCGATGCGAACGGAATCGTTTCCAGCTCCAAGTCGCGCTTCAACAAAGCCTCCAAAGCTCAGTCCATTCGATGACAGCACAAATGCGGTGGACTGCCCGTTGATCGTTGTGTTATCCAGTCCCTGAACAACAATCGTGTTGCCGCTGGCGACAATCTCGATCGAATTGTTCTGAGCATCTCCGGTGATCCGTGCATTTCCGTTCGACAACGACACCAGCACGTTACCAGCCAGCATCGCTTTGACTTCCAGACTTTCGGTCTTCAAAGAAGTCCGACGATTGCGGGACTGTGAACGATGATGAGACAGGAGGTTCCGGAACGTCTTCTTCAGGGACATGTTTCACCGTTTATAGAGATCGTGTGATGTCTTGCCAGTTGCCCGTACAGATTTGAAATGAACAACCACTCTCCCATCCCGCGCACGAAGCGCCGGAAGGTTGCGCAGATTGCCAGGTATCCGTTACCGGCATGGTGGATGTAACACTCGAATCTGATCGCCGTCACTGCCAGATTCTGCGAAAAATGTGGATAACCACATGCTTTTCAGCGGGCTGTTGCATTTCCTCAAACTGCAGAAACGTACACTCCCGGCTGGTCGAGACGGACTTGCTTTCAGACGGCTGGCGGAAGAAAAACCCACCAGGCAAGAGCAACCGGGCCGGTAAAAAGCGGGCTGTCCAGCAGGTCCAAAAGTCCCCCGAAGCCCGGCATCAGTGCAGCTGAATCCTTCTTCTGGGCATCGCGTTTGATCAGTGATTCGCAGAGGTCTCCGGCAAGCCCCACGAGTCCCAGGACGGCTCCATAGGCAAGTCCGTTCGCAATGGAACTCAACTTCGGTGCCGCCTCAAACATTCGTCCGGCCAAAGTCAGCCACAGCATTCCGCCAACTGTACTGCCGACGATGGCACCGACCAGGCCCATCCACGTCTTCCCGGGGCTCAACTTCGGGGCCATCTTCTTTTTGCCCCACAGTCGCCCGAACGTGTAGGCAAACGTATCGCCGCATTTGACGCACACAATCATTGAAGCCATGGCGAAGTAACCCAGCTCCGGCCTGGGAAACCATCGCATCTGAGCGGTCACGGCCAGAAGCCCACCGGCATAAAGCACGGTGATCAGATGAGCCCCCAGGGACTCCATCGAATTCCCAGGCTGCTCATACCGAATCGCTTCCACAATCAGCAACACCAGAAACGACAACACCAGCGCGCTGCCGATGAATCCCATCGACAGCAGCGGACCGCTGGAAGGATCCAAAGAACTCGCAATGCCGGGAATCAGAACTCTGCCCCAGCCCGCCACAACCACCATAAGACTCAACGCGGCACACAACGGAAACACGGGGCGCAGGTTGCGAGTCTTCAGCAGGTCCACCATCTCAAACGAATTGCGGACAGCGATAAATGCACACAGCCCAAACAGGACCCAGCCCTGATGTCCCAGTCGCTGATCCAGCCAGAACAATGCCACCAGTGAAGGCAGCAAAATACAGGACATCAAAAGTCGCCAGCCAAGCATGAGTCAGTTTTCGGTTTTCGGTGTTCGGTTTTCGGTGTTTAGTTATCAGTGTGGCTCGTGTCTCCGACGCGAGAGCTTACCGCATTGCCGACTCTCTGTCGGCACCGGAGGGCTGGCGCCCTTCCGCTACTTCAGCCTCTTCATCATCAGGCCGATTTCTCAGCCTCAGAGAGTCCGCCAAAACGACGATCGCGTTTGGCGAAGTCTTTCATCGCCTGCCGAAAATCGTTTTCACGAAATTCGGGCCAAAAGCGATCCGTGACCCACAACTCCGCATAGCTAATCTGCCACAACAGAAAATTGCTGATGCGAAATTCGCTGGCGGTCCGAATCACAAGGTCCGGGTCCGGCATCCCTCCAGTCATCAGCCGATCGGCAATCGTCGATTCCGTGATCTGTTCCGGAGTCATCGTGCCGGCGGCGATCTCCTGACCGATCTTGCGAACGGCTTCCGCGATCTCCTGCCGAGCACCATAATTGACAGCGAGGCACAGCGTCATGCCGGTGTTGTTCGCCGACACTTCAATCGTCTTCTGCATCTCCGCCTGAATCATCGGATCCAGAGCACTCAAGGTTCCAATCACACGAAACTTCAGCCCCTGCCGCTGAATCTCACGACGCTCTTCAATCAGATACTGTTTCAGAAGATGCATCAGCAGAGTCAGTTCGCGAGGCGGCCGCTTCCAGTTCTCGCTGGAAAAGCAATACAGCGTCAGCTGCTCCACTCCCAGTCGCGAAGCTTCTTCAACAATGCACCGAACAGAAGTGACTCCGCGTCGATGGCCTTCAATCCGCGGCAGTCCCCGCTTTTGTGCCCAGCGACCGTTTCCGTCCATGATGATTGCCACATGACGAGGAATCCTGGAGCGTTCGAGTCCGAACGCGACAAGCTCCTGATCTGTGTAGGGCAGTTCCTTCGACAACTGAATACTCCGCAGGCTGAACAGAGATTTTCACGGCTCATCAAAAAGCGCTGAGAACAACGGCTCAATCCTCAGCACATTGTTCTCAGCATCGTCATTTCACTCGTCTGGGTCCTGCTACTTCGCAGACAGATCCACACAAATGATCTTTTCGTCATTGCGGATGTACGCATGGCGATTGGCAAATGCTGGCATGCTCCACACGACTTCACGACCGAACGCGTTGTTCGTCTGTTCAATCACTTTGGCTCGGGAGATTTCCTTGTAACCTTCCGGAGTCAAATTCGCGAACAGCAACTCACCCAGTTCGTTGAACAGGACGAAGCGATCTCCCTGCTGAACAATGAAGGCGGTCTCTGAACCCGCAGCTCGCTTGCCAATCACGTCCGTGGTTTCCCACAGTTTGTTGCCTTCCGGCAGCGAGATGGCTCGGAGCACTCCTTTCTGGTCAAAGCCATACAGCACTGACCCGACCAGGAATGGCTGCACGTTGACCGGACAAATGACGTTCTGCTTGTCTCGCCACAGTTCTTTCGCAGCAGGCTTTGACGGATCGAGTTCGATCATGAGGCTCTTGTTGCTGTAACCGGCCGCGTACAGGTAGTTCCCTGAAACGACTGGCGACATGATGATTGAACCGCTGGAAGCATCGTACGGAAACGACCAGTATTCCTTGCCCGTTGCCGGATCCACGGAGGCAATCGCATTGGGGCGATAAAGAATCAGCTGGCGAACTCCGCCGTGTTCAATAATCGTCGGTGGTGAATATCCCTGACCCAGTGAGCTGGAAGTGGAACTCTTCCAGACTTCCTTGCCCGTCTTCTTGTTCAAAGCCACGATGTGACTGCCTTCTCCACCGGCCAGTGTCAGCAGATTGTCACCGTCGATCAGCGGATGAGCCGCATAGCCCCACAGTGGAGCCGTCGCTTTGTATTCGGACTTCAGATCTTTTGACCAGACAATCTTGCCATCGGCAATGTTGAAGCAGAACAAGTGCCCTTCAGCACCCAGCGTGTAAACGACATCGCCGTCAACGATCGGGGTGCAGCGAGGACCAGCGGGGTACGAAATCCCGTACTTCACAGGCATCTCGTGAGTCCACAGAACCTTGCCGGTCGCTTCAGCCAGGCAGTGGACTCGTTCTGTTCCACTGAACTCCTTGCGATCGAAGTTATCAACCTTGACGTTGTCTGCCGTCACGTAGTCCGTGATGAAGACTTTGCCACCAGCGACCGCAGGACCCGCATAACCACCGGCAATCGGTGTGCTCCACAGAACCTTCGGGCCGCCTTCCGGGAACTTCTCAAGAATTCCCGTTTCGCGCCAGACATTGTCTCGCTTCGGCCCCATCCACTGAGGCCAGTCATCTGCACAGGCAGTTGATGCCAGCCCTGCGATTCCCAGACACACCATCAATGACCGAATGATCCACTCAGCACGCACCACAAAAACTCTCCACACAGACTCAGGTTGGCCAATTCCTCCCATGAGATCGCATTGTGTACGATTTTGATGACTCTGGCAAATTGAGCCTGAGGCGCTAGCCGACCCCGGGTGCATCCGCTGGATGGTGGTGGTAGCGGAAAAGAGTGGAGAGCCAGAAAAGA
>VFQT010000712.1_pt1 | contig 45695 bp, 71 predicted proteins | sample 3512381 | NCBI WGS metagenome assembly VFQT01 (sample SAMN10412376, study PRJNA504923) | tailings metagenome | isolation source: Relicate 2 Philex TSF3 active mining site | place: Philippines: Tuba, Benguet | collected 2017-08-29 | reverse complement strand
CAATGCAAATTGTCTTGTCGCCATCTTCTCTTAACCAATCAACCACCAAGGAGAACAATAAATGAAACGAATCATCTACCCAACAGACGAAGGCGGTGTGGCCGTCATCATTCCCGCTGCCGAGTGCGGCCTGACCATTGAAGAGATTGCCGCCAAGGATGTTCCGGCTGGCAAGCCTTACAAGATCGTGGATGTTTCTGACATTCCGGCCGACCGCACCTTCCGTAACGCATGGGAGTACACAGCATGATTAAAATCAACATCGACAAAGCAAAAGCCATTGCTCACGATATGCGCCGTGCTGCTCGTGCTGAAGAGTTTGAGCCGCTGGACAACATCATTGCCAAGCAAATTCCCGGAGCTGCTGCTCAAGACGCAGAAGCCCAGCGTCAGGCAATCCGTGACAAGTACGCTGTGGTGCAAGCAAACATTGACGCTTCAACTACGCCTGACCAGATCAAGGCCGCACTGAAAGGAGCCTAACAAATGACACGCTCAAGAGAATTGGCAGAGCTGGCCGGAGCTGTTATATTGTCCGCGCAGTACCTTGGCACTGCGGCGACTAAGGCGATCGCGTACAACTCCAACTCGATCTCCGAGAACATCACGATCGCCAACGGCCAGAACGCGTACAGCTGCGGGCCGATCACGATTAACAACGGCTACACTATTACCGTTCAGGACGGCGGTGTGTGGACGGTTATTTAACGCGCAGGGGTAAAAATGGCGTCTATCGCAAAATTCGACGAGTGGCACAACACCGCAGGCAACCGCGTTAACACCGTTATACAAGTTGTGAACACGTTCGTGACCGAACGCTCCACGTGGGGGTATTCGCACACGTCGCCGGTTATTGTCACGCCGCTCAACGCGGTCATCACCCCCAAATTCAGCAACTCGAAAATAGTAGTCTTCTGGCAGATTAACGGCGAGATGCACCACGATAGCACTGTCCAAATTACCAAGAATGGCAGCATCGCACCTAACGGTACGAATACGGCGGACAGTAACTACTGGTCAGGGTATTCGGTGCTCCCGTATGACCCCGACAAAGATACGACACCGAACGTGTTGAACCTTCAATACGTCGACAATAACGTAGGCACCACCGCCGCTGTGACCTACGGCATCCAGTTTCGCTACTCCTCTGGTACCAGCAGCACGTTTTTTCTCAACCGTCCATGGAACAGCACCGGCGGGGACAACCGCGAACTGGGCACGTCCAACGCCATCATCATGGAGATTGCACAATGATTGACCGCTTGACCGCTGCCGCACGGTTTCTCAACAAGGCATACCCGGACGCCGCGTGGTCGATGCGTGATGAAGGGGCGTACTCCGACCTCCAGTGGCTTGACACTCAAACGCCGCGACCGACAGATGAAGTTTTTGAGGCTGGGGTAGCCGCCGAGCTAGCTGCAGAAGCGGCTACGGAATATACACGGCTGCGCGCTAGGGCGTACCCTCCGCTCTCGGAACTAGCCGACGCGCTTTACTGGAACAGCACGGGGGATAGCACATTGCTATCCGTGTACATGGCAAAAGTCGCGGCGGTTAAGGCCGAGTACCCCAAAGGAGAATAACGATGTCCATAGGTCGATTTAACCGATGGGAACGTACTAACGGAACGGTCGTACAGACTGTCGTGCAGATCAAGCAGACGCTATACGCCGACTGGAACACGGTAACCATTAACACTGGCTGGGTCGACGTGCCCGGGCTTGCGGTGTCGATTACCCCCACGCTGAATACGTCGAAGATTCGCATTGATGTGCGATGGATGGGGGAGGTCGGCTCGGCGTGGGATGTCGTGTTTGGTGTTCGCCGCAACGGCACGCTGATTAACCAGCCGAATGCTGACGGCGGGCGGGCCCTTGGGCTGTATCTACCGACGCAAACGTACGTCGTCGACGATAACAACTCAACCCCAGAACTGGCTTCTTTCTTTACTGTTGACAGCCCGGGCACTACGTCCGCGGTTTCGTACACACTTGCGGCCACGAGTATTAACACGACTACGCTGTACACTGGGCGCGTTATGTCCGGCACTACCGGCTATATCTACGAAAAAATCTCGTGCGAGATTGTCGCTACGGAGTATTTGTCATGAAGCACGCCGTTATCCGAGACCTGTACCCGGCGGTACACGCTATTTTGGAGTCTGCTGAAGGCACGCAGATTTTGGATGCCCACGGCAACAAGGTTGCTGTGGATGATGCTTTGGTGCAGGCAGGTATTGCAGCCCGAGAGGCGGCGGCTGCCGCAGTAGAGTACAAACGCCAGCGCGCCAAGGAGTACCCGCCTATCGAGGACTACATCGACGGTGTGGTCAAGGGCGACGCCGCACAAGTGCAGGCGTACGTCGACGCCTGCTTGGCTGTTAAGGCCAAGTACCCTAAGCCGGACGAGGCTGCGGCATGACAATTACTCTTGGGGGGTCGCACGGCCTGACGTTTGCCAACGGCAAGAACATTCCTGCCAGTGGCATTACGTCAGCGTTTGAGCCCCACGTGACTAACAGCAGCAGCACCATGGTTGTTGGGGCGCGGACGGTTATTGTTGGTAGCACGGCTGTGCAGACACCGAAGGGCGTGTTTACTACACCAATGGTCACGTTCGACTACATAGTCGTTGGTGGCGGTGCTGGCGGCGGGAACGTGCCGAGTTACTGGTCTGAAGGCGCTGGTGGCGGAAACGCTGGCGCGGTAGTCACTGGTTCGACCACAGTAGAGCAGACGGGCAGCTACGCAATCGTCATCGGCAGCGGCGGTGGCGTTGATGGCAACGGTTCCGCGTCTACTTTTTATGGCAAGACAGCTGCGGGTGGCGCGGGGCGTGGCGGGTTTGGCTCTGGCTGGGGTAGCGGCGGCGGTGGTAGCGGCGCTGGAGGCGGCGGCGGCGGAACGTCTTACTACTGGGGCGGCACCGGCGGTGCGGGTATTCAGTGGAGCGGAAACGGTTCGTGGTACGCAGGCGGCGGTGGAGGCGGCGAAGGCGGTAAAGGCGGGGACCATAACGGCGGCCCCGGCGAAGGCGGTTCTGGTGTAGGTGGCCGAGGCGCTGAGGCCCACACTGGGTATGCAGCTACAACGCCTGCAGCGAACACGGGTTCTGGTGGCGGCGGGTGCGCAGGTTTTGCTGGTGAGACTGGAAATCGCCGTGCGGATGCTTCAAGCGGGGCCGCTGGGGTTGTGATTATTCGCTACTTGGGCGCTACAGCGAAGGCGACTGGTGGCACAATCACGAACAATGGGACGCACACGTTCCACAAGTTTACAAGTTCTGGCACCTTCACATTCACATAACCATGCCACAGTTCGCAGTGCTTAACCAATCAGACATCGTAGTCGGCGTCATAGAGGCTGACCAGGCATTCATAGACTCCGGTGCTGCTGGGGACCCCGCTCTGTGCGTACTAACTGACGCAGGCACCCGCGGGGGAGCGTCCGCCGGGTTTACATTTGATCGCGCCAAGAACGTTTTCTACCCTCCCTCCCCCTACGCAAGCTGGAGCCGGACTGAAGACGGCTGCGAGTGGGCGCCGCCTACGCCTCATCCACAAGATGGGCGCCCGTACGCTTGGGATGAGGCCGCTAAGCAGTGGGCGCTGTCCCCGCGCAGTGTGGAGTGATACATGGACAACCAACAACTCTTCAACATCGTAGTATCCGTTGCAGGCTTCTTGGCGGGATTCGTGTTTTACCAGTCCATCCAGCGGGTGCAGAAGCTGGAGGACGCCTTGTCCGCGCTGGAGAAGCAACTCCCGCACGACTACGTCACCAAAGACGACTACCGCGCGGACATCAAGGACGTCAAAGAAATCCTGCGGCAAATTTTTGACAAGCTCGACGCCAAGGCGGACAAGTCATGAAAAAACTGGTCTTTGCATTGCTGATCCCCTGCGCCGTCTTCGCGCAGGACACGACCATCAACTACAAGGGGCAGCCGCCTCCAACGGCTATGGCTCCGAGTCTGTCTGCGATGGGTCAGGATATATGCGCTGTACCTATTAGCGGCGCTGTGTCTTCCACTGTCATTGGCGTTGCAGGTGGCACTGTCGTCAACGACAAAAACTGCGAGCGCATTAAGCTGTCCAAAGTTCTGAATGATCTCGGCCTGAAGGTCGCTGCTGTTGCCGTTCTGTGTCAAGACGAGCGCGTCTGGGATGCCATGGAGTACAGCGGCAGCCCCTGCCCTATTGGTGGTGCCATCGGTGATGTTGCACGTGACGCATGGAAGAAGATGAAGCCCGAGCGTTTCGAGAGGCTGTATGGCAAAGCTGCTGCTGACATTAAGCCTGCTGCTGTGGAGTAACCATGCGCTGGCTCAAGGCTGTTATTGCACGACTGGTTGGTTCACTACGGCGACCGGCCAGGGCTACTGCGTCGCCAACACCAGCTGCTGGGCGTGTCAACCAGGCGCGTACAGCCCCGACTGGCAGCGGCTCTTCTGCTCAGGCTACGTCCCCCCAGCACCCACCTGCACCAGCAGCTTCACGGAAAAAACGGAGAGCTGCCCAGCGAACTACAGCGGCGTCAAAAAGTACAAGCAGGAAACCGTCAGCTGCTCCGACGGTAGAGTCACAGTCCAGCCGTGGCAGCTCTACGCAGACACCTGCACACCAAACCCCCCGACCTGCCGCGCCAGCACCGAAACGCAAACGCTCAGCTGCCAAGCAGGTTATACAGGCTCAATCACGCAAGTAAGGACATCAACATGCCCAAATCCCTATGGCAGTCCGTTATTTGGAGCCTGGACGACAAGCTCAGATTCCTGCGTGAAATCTGTAACAAACCCGACCAACGTACTCAGCCCGGTCAGCCCGGTCAGCCCGATCAACGCCACGTCTGTCGTCTCAACCCCGGCTATACCTGTAGCTGCCCCAGTGGTGTCTGCGCCAACGATGACGCAACCTACCGATACGCCAGAGGCCCCTACCTCCCCGTCGAGCAGCCAGGAGCCCGTGTCCGCGCCCCAAAGCCAAACCACCTCGGAAACTTCCGCTGCCCCATCAGCGGCCAGCTCTGCTCCAGCACCGTCTGCAGGGAGTGGTGCGAAAGCGGTGTCGATTACACAAAAACTTGAGCTCATTGGTGCTTTGCCAAAGCAGCCTTCCATCATAGAATTGATCAGCATCAAACAGGAGCTTCCTGATGACATCCGAAGACAGCAAAACTTTCTCCTTGACCTTATCACCACAGATGATTCTTGGATTGATCCTGACCGCACTGCCTGTGATCGGCGGGTCGGCCTATGCGGGGATAACGTTTTTCAATAAGATGCAGGACACCATCGAGGCGGTGGAGTCTGCCAAGCCCTACGACGACGCAGAGCTGCAAGAGATCACCAAGCGCCTGGAGATCGAGATGAAGGCCATGAAGGAGCGCCAACTGGCCACCGCAGAGCAGGCCGTGCGCATCGCAGAAAAAGCCAGTGACGCCATCGCCTTGTCACGTGAGACTAGTGCGGTGTCCCGTGGTTCTGCTGCAGAGACAAAGGCCGTGCTGGATGCACAGGGCCGCGAGGTCAACGCCAAGCTGGCGCAACTCAAAAACGAAATCGACAGTGCGGTGTCAAACCTGCGCACTGAGATGAACGCCCTCAAGCGTGCAACCACCAACCCCCTCGGCAAGTAAGGAGCCACCATGCTGTCACTCATCTCAACCCTCGGCGGCTTGCTGATCTCTGGCCTGCCCAAGTTGCTTGACTTCTTCCAAGCCAAAGCCGACCAAAAGCACGAGCAGGAGCTGGCCAAGCTGGCAAACCAGCGCGACATCGAGATGGCCAAAGAAGGCTTCCTCGCCCAGCAGAAAATCGAAGAGTTCCGCACCGAGCAGGTGGCCATGCAGACCCAAGCGCAGATGGCTCAAGCTGACGCCGAGATGACCAAGGGTGCGCAAGACCATGACAAGGAAGTGCTCAAGCATTCCTCCAAGTGGGTGGCCAACTACATCGGCACTGTGCGCCCGACAGTGACGTACCTGTTCATCTTTGAGCTGATTGGCATCAACATTTGGATCGCCGCATACGGATGGTCCCACCCTGAGCTTATGTCCACCATGGACGACTTCATCAAGTTCACGGACACTGTGTTCACGACCGACGAGATGTCCATGCTGGGTGGCATCATTGGGTTCTGGTTCGGTTCGCGCAACTGGCAGAAAAAATGAGCTTAAACGTCAGACCAACGCTTGTTTTTTGCAATCAGGTAAATGGTTGATGGGCTGACTCCAGCAATTATTGACAGGGAGTGCGCTGCGACACCAAGTCTCAGAGCCTTCCTGATCTCAATAACCTGTTTCTGGGTCAGTTTATGTGTTGGATGATTTTCACCTCGAATATCACAAAGACCTGATTTCCACGCATGAGCAACATTTTGTCCATTGGTCACCCACTCAAGGTTCTCTGGCGAGTTGTTTGTTTTATTTCCATCTATGTGATTGATGTGAAGCCCGTCAGAGTACCCAGAAACAAACGCTTTGGCTATGATTCGGTGGCAGGCAAATTTTGGCCTACGCGAGCCAATTTTGATTGACACGTACAAATAGCCATTTTTGTCCTTGGTTTGAGAAAGTATTTTCTCTGTATGCGCTGATTCAAATGTTTGCTCAACTCCGCCGCGAACACGTTTTGTTTTTGCAATAAACGCTGGACGGTAGATGTTGAAATTTGCGTCCACAAGGAACTCAACGCCTTTTTCGATGATGCTGATTTTTTCCATAGTGTCACAATTTTAACGCAACACAGATAAGGATGTAAAGTGAAAACAAGCAAAGATGGAATACATTTGGTGCATCAATTTGAAGGCAAGCGCAACAAGCCATACTTATGCCCTGCATCAATCTGGACTGTTGGGTTTGGGTCAGTGCTTTACCAAGACCAAATCAAGCTGCCGCTGGTGCGCAAAGACGGATACACTGGTTTAATAAGGGCTGAATACAAGTTGAGGACTGAACATGACCGCGAATGGAGCAACGAAGAGGTGGACGAATTATTCTCGCGTGACCTCGTATCTTTTGAACGTGGTGTTCTACGACTTGCTCCCAATCTTGACAGTCCTGAGCATCAACACAAATTTGATGCCTGTGTTGCGTTCAGCTTCAATGTAGGACTGGGCAACTTCCAGCGCTCCAGCATCCGTCAGTGCATTAAGCGCGAAGACTGGGACGGCGCAGCCGAGGCGTTTATGCAGTGGACCAAGGCAGGCGGCAAGGTGCTCAAAGGTCTGGTTCGCCGGCGCGACGCAGAGCGCCAGCTGTTTGCCCGATAGCCAAGCGCGCCGCCACGCTGTAAAATTCTGCGCAGTCATAGGAGTAGGCCATGCCCCAACAGTTTTCCAACAACGCCCGAGCGCTTTTGACCTCCGGCGTGTCGGCGTCCGACACATCCCTGGTGGTAGAGGCCTCTAAGGCAGACCTATTCCCAACAGCCAATACTGGCGCGGCCCCTGTCCCGGCCGCTACGAACTGGTTTAAGTGCACTTTGCAGGATAGCGCCGGCAACGTAGAGATAGTCTATGTGCGCAGCCGTACGGCCGGTTCTGGCGTTATGAGCAACGTCCTGCGCGGGCAGGAAGGCACAACCGCTCGGGTGTACGCCGCCGGCACGGTCGTCGGACTGCGCGTAACTGCAGCTGACTTACAGCTGGCGCTGGCTATGCCTAGCCTCGACAACACATTCACCGGCAGCAACACGTTCGCGCAGCAGATCACAGCAAGCGGCGGGGTAGCTGGCAACGTCACGGGCAACGTGACTGGCAATGTCACAGGGAACGTCACGGGCAACCTGACTGGTAACGCCTCTGGTAGCGCTGGCTCGCTAGCGACAACCAACTGGACGGTTGTGGAGGAGGGCGGCAAGCTGGTGTTTAAGTACGGTGGCGCGGCGCGCTTTTCTGTCAGCTCTACCGGCGCAATCGTTGCTGCCAACGACGTTACTGGTTTTGGCACCCCGTAAGGAGCAACCATGGCACTGCCGTCTTCTGGCGCTCTTTCGCTGTCGCAAATCCAGGCTGAATTTGGGGGGTCCAGCCCCATTTCCTTGTCCGAGTACTACCGTGGGGGCGCCTTTGTCACCGGGAACAACACTGGCGTGCCGGCTAGTGGGCAAGTCCGCGTCGGCAACTTTTACGGCACGGTTCGGCAGTTTGCTTTCACGATCAGCTCCAACTACAGCACACCGCAGGATCTGCGCACATTGGCTTTGGCTGCGGGGTGGAACGGCTCGGACGCGCTGCTTGCCACAAACAACGCCATCATCAGCTCCAACACAACTGGCGCCCCGGCACTAACAATTTCTGGCGCGTTCCCTAACGGCGTGGCTTTTGTCAACAACTCGTACATCGTCGGGATGGGCGGTGCGGGCGGCTGGGGTTCGGACGCCGCGCAGCCAGGATTCCCCGGCGGTACAGCGCTTGCGGTCTCCGCCGCAGTAGCGATCACCAACAACAGCACCATCGCAGGAGGCGGAGGCGGAGGCGGGGCCGGTACTCAGTGGGGGTGGAACGGCTATAACCGGTCTTCCCCGGGTTCTGGTGGCGCTTCTGGGCTTACAGCGGCGAGCCAAGGCTACACCGTCGGCAATGTCTGGAGCGAGCGAGGCATTCAGGCGTATCCATCACAAGGGCCTGACGCAAACGGCCTCTACTCTACCCCGGGGCCGTCCTTCAACTGGGGCTGGGGTGGTCGCGCTTCGTCGCCCGGCGGCGCCGGCGGGGCTTGGGGTGCGGCTGGCGACGCTGGTGGTACCGTAGATGGCAACTACAACTATTCTGGGTACGCCGGCGGTGCCGGCGGGGCTGCCGTTACCGGCAACGGGTATGTCACTTGGCTTGCTACCGGGGCGCGCTATGGCGCGCTCGCATAAGGGCTTTCAATGACCGCGATCAACTTCAAACCCTTCCGCGGCGAGATTCCCCGCCTCAACGACCGGCTGCTCAAGCCGAACTACGCAACGCGAGCGCTCAACTGCAAGATCAGCTCGGGGGCGCTGGAACCTATTGCTGGGCTGGGCCTCGTACTGAGTACGTCGATTGTGCCGCGCACCGTGTTCCGGTATCGCGTGTTCCGCAATGACGCGTACGAGGAAAACTGGCTCCTGTGGGACTCTGACGTCGACGTGGTGCCGTCCCTTAACGCCAACGACGTGCTTGGCCGGTTCTACTTCACGGGCGAAGACATGGAGCCGCGGATGTCGAGCTACTCGGCAGCCATCGCGTCCGCGCCGTACCCAACCGCATGGTTTCAGCTCGGTGTGTTTGCACCTACGACTGCACCAACGGTCTCTATTCCAGTAGGTGGCTCCGCGGCGCAGGAGTCACGCTCCTATGTGTTCACCTACGTTACAGCGTTCGGCGAGGAATCCCCGCCATCACCCCCCTCCGCTGTGGTGCAGTCGCACTCAAACAGCACGTGGCGCGTCGCCGGCATGTCGGTGGCACCGCCTAACAGCGGTACGGTCAGTGGTGTGTTGGATTTAAACAACGGACGCGTGCGGGTCACCCTGAACACAGTTTTCGGGCTAGAGCAGTACGACACCATTACGCTGGCGGGGGTTGGAGGGCTGACTGATGTCAATGGGTCTCACCGCATTCTGACTGTCAACGCCGCGTCTAACTACGTCGAGGTGGCGCTGGATACAGCGCAGACGTACACATCCGGTGGCACATGGACCAAGAACGCCCCCCACAACACGGCGAGTATGACCAAGCGGTTGTACCGCACCGTTAGCACGTCGGGCGCGTTTCTGTTCGTGGCCGAAATCCCTGTCGCGCAGACGAGCTACGACGACACCGTGGCGGAGACCGCTCTCGGCGAAGTACTGCCCACAGCCACGCACGCTACGCCACCCAAGAACTTGAAGAGCCTTGGGACGCTGCCTAACGGCTGCTTGTTCGGCCTTGCGGAGAACGAACTGTGCCTGAGCGAGCCATACCAGCCATACTCGTGGCCTGTCGCCAACCGGTACTCGTTTTCCGGGCGCGGGGTCGCCGCTGTTCCGGCCGGCAACTCGATCATTGTCCTCACAGACACGTACCCCATTCTGTACACGGGCTCGGACCCGGCGTCTATGGGCGGCTCGACCATGGAAACCTACGCACCATGCGTGGCCAAGCGTGGTGTTGCAAACATCGGCGGGGCGGTCTTGTACCCCAGTTTTGATGGTCTGTGGCTAGCCTCGCCAAGCCGTGTCGAGTGCGTCACCCGCGGGCTGTTCCGCGAGGAGGAGTGGAGCCGGCAAAACCCTGCTACTTTCGACGCGGCGTTCCATGACGGCCAGTACTACGCTGCATATCGCGGGTACGCCGAGCACATCTTCGTGCTCAATATGGCGGAGCCGGACAGCGTAGCTGAGATTGACGACTGGGTGGACAATCTGTATCGCAACGAGCTCGACGGCCGGCTTTACGTCTCCAAGGGTACTAAGCTGTACCTGTGGGATGAAGACCCTGGCGTTGCGTACGAGGCTGACTGGGTTAGCGCAGACATCCAGCTGGGCGCCCCAACCAACTTCTCCGTGGCGCAGGTGCACGCCGATTTCGAGGCCATTGTGCCTGTCGACACGTCGCAGCTGACCGCCAACGAGGCCACTATTGCCGCAGGCCCGGACGCAGTAGCCGGGCACCTTGACGGCCACGAGCTCTTGTCGTTCGAGGTAAACGGCAGCTACATCGTGCCGGTCGAGCTAGACACCGCCAAGCGCGTGCAGTTTACGCTGTACGCAGACAAACAGCCTGTCTACACCAAGAACGTCACGTCGGACCGCCCGTTCCGGCTGCCGGCCGGGTACAAAACCGAGCTTGTCAATGTGGGAGTTAACTCGTCGGTGAAGACTTTCACTGTCACCATCGCTGAGACGGTTGACGAGCTCAAACAGGCGTCCGCATGACAAAAGCCGCCATCCCAGTCGTAAGCACAGACCGCCCTGACCTAGACAGGGCGCTTGCTGCCATAAAGCAAAACATGGACGCGATAACCGGGCAGGCCCGCAACACCACCCGGCTACAGCCACTACCCAGCACGGCGTCCTTGGCGGATGTTATTGCGCGCGTCAACGAAATAGTAGCTCGCCTGCAGTGATTGGGTCATAATACTGGCATGGCTATTGTTGTCCTCGACCAGCAAGATCGTGTAGGCGCGTGGGTTGCCCGCATGGTTGGTCAGGGCGCTAGCTGGGGTGATTTCTACGCTGTGGGCGTCGTCAGTGGAGACGACATCATTGCTGGGGTCGTAATCAACAACTACAACGGTGCAAACGCCACGTGCCACATTGCCATCGCGCAGCAGACGAAAGCGATCGTTGAGCTGTTCCAGACGGTGTGTGACTACGCGTTCAACCACTGCAAGTTGAGACGGCTGACCGGCATGGTGCCGACCAATGAGCCACGTATCATCGCATTCGACAAGCATCTCGGGTTCGAGGAAGAGTTCGTGATGAAGGACGGCGCCCCTGGCGCTGACATGCAAGTTTTGGTAATGCGGCCCGAGACCTGTCGGTGGCTGCGCAAGGAGTAAACCATGGGTGGTAAATCGAGTCCTCCGCCGCCAGATTACAGCGGCCTTGAGAAGGTTGCCCAGCAGCAGCTGGACTTTTCCAAGGCGCAGTATGAGGAAATGAAGCCGTTCGCCACTCGCCTGGCGACGACGATGTCCGACGCGCAGCAGCAGCAAATGACGCAGGCGCAGGACTATTACGACTACGCGCGCAGCACGTTTCGCCCTGTCGAGCAGGGTCTGGTCAAGCAGGCGCAAGAATTTGACACCGAGGCGTACCGTCAGCAGGCTGCTGCAAGAGCCATGGCCGACGCCGCACAGGCGTTCCAGGGGGCGCAAGGCGTTACCGCTCGCGATTTGTCGCGCCGCGGGGTGGCCCCAGGTTCCGGCAATGCCCTTGCACTGAGCAACCAGAACGCACTGGCGCTCGCGTCTATGCAAGCTGGCGGGGCCAACCAAGCCCGTCAACAAGCCGAACAGCTGGGCTGGGCCCGCAAGATGGATGTCACTGGTCTGGGCCGCGGCCTTGCTGGGGCTTCCACTGCTGCGTATTCTGGTGCAACGGGCGCAGGTCAAGCCGCTGGGTCCACAATGGCCGCTCCGGGCACGCAGTACATGCAAGGGCTGCAGCAAGGTGCTGGCACGCTGGGCACAATCGCCAGCGGCCAAGCATCTATGTACAACGCAGCGATGAATCAGCAGGGGCTTGACGTCGGTGGCCTGATGGCGGGTGGCGCGAAACTGTACACCGCGTTTGGCTCCGACCGTCGCATCAAGGAAAATATCGAGCTGATCGGCCGCGACGAGCGCACCGGGCTGAACCTGTACGAGTTCGAGTACAAGGGCGGCTCAGGCAAGCGGTTTGTCGGTGTCATGGCTGACGAGGTCGAGTCGTACATGCCAGAGGCGGTGTACACGATGCCTGACGGCTTCAAGGCCGTGAACTACACCCTGCTGGGTATTGAGATGAATGAGGTGACATATGCGTCTTAATTGGAACAACCTCGGCCGCGGGCTGGAAGCAATCGCCGACGCCCGACAGCGTGTAGACCTCGCCAAAGCCTACGGCCTTACTCCGCAAGAGCAGCAAGCAGCGTTGGCTACCCCCGAGCAGCTGGCAGGCGCTCGCGCCGAGACGCAAGCATTGCAGCAGCAAGACATTGCTGACTTCGGCCTTACGCAAGAAGAGGCGCAGCGTTACGCCCCGACCATGCCCCAAGAAGGGCAGCGTGTCGGGTTGTCGACATACCGCGTGGGTGACCAGACGTTCCAGCAGGCTCCAACGCAGTCTCAACTTGACACGGCGCGCATGCGCGCTGCTGCTGACGTGTATGGTCGCTACGGCGACACAGCCAAGCGTGAAGAGCTGATGCGCGGCCTGCGCGCCGAGGAGCGCGCCACCGCAGCCGAGACGCGCGCGCAGCAGAGCCACGAGACCCAGCAACAGGAAGCACAGTACCGCCTGCGCGAACTCGGCCGCTCCGAAGACGCCACCACACGCTACAACGCGTTCAGCGAGTTCGCCGCCAAGAACCCCAACATGAGTACAGAGGAGCTGCGCAACACAGCCCGCAACCAGTTTGGGTTTACGGCTGAGCAGGAGCTCAAGTACATCAACACCCGCCTCGGCTTGCAAGAGGGCGAGACCAAGGAGTTCTCTGCGCGGGTCGCCAAGAAGCTCAAGGGTAAGTCGCTGACGCAACTGGGTGAGTTGTACAACGCAGACTCTGACTTCGACGACAACACCGACCTGTCCATAATTCCGGGCAAGAACGGTGCCGTCACGCTGAACTTCATCGACAAGAAGACTGGCAAAACCATTTCCTCCAACTCCTTCGGCAGCGAAGCGCTGGCCGTGGAGTATCTGGGCAAGCAGGCTACTGACCCCTTGAACACCGGCACATGGCTGCTGGGTGTGAAAGCTAAAGAGGAATCCATCAATGCGTCCCGCCGGCAGGGTGTGGACAAGGATGCTGGTGCCGCCATTCAGCAGAAGATCGCCGCTGCTGAGAAAGCGCTCGGCCGCAAGCTGACAGAGAATGAACTTCAGGTAGCGCTTGGCCTGACCACTAAGCCTCGCGAGGACATCAGCCCGTCCGCCATCGCCACCTACGCCAAGGACCTGGTTGGCAAGCCCACAGGCAAGATGCAAGATGGAAAGCCAGTGCGGTACACCGAAGAAACGGCGTACGCCGCAGCTGAGCAGATTATGAAAGGTGGGCAGACCAGTTCTGGTCTCCCCGCGTGGGGCGCCGCACCTGCCCCCACTGCAGCCCCCGCGCCTGTGGCTCCTCCCCAGCCCTCTGCGGCGGCTTCCGGGCGCAAAGAAGGACTCGCGGCGGTCGCTACGGACCCGCGCACGCGAGATGAGTTTCAGTTGGCTGCTAAGGCCCGCGCGCAAGGGCTGTTCCCTGTGGGCCGCGGTAACGCGCTGTTCGGTGACGGCGAGCTTCTTTTCGAGGACAATACTGGACGACGCGTGTGGGCGTCGCAAGTTCAGTAACCGACGGGAGCGCCTGTGCCTATCTTCAACCTGCAACAGCTTCGTGATACCGCCCCGGCGGAGTTCCGCAACCTCCCACCCGAAGACCTCGTACGGCAGTACAGCCAGTCCGTAGGGATGCCCTTCGAGCAAGCTGCGGATTTCTTCGGCGTGGCCCCGCGCGGCGGGTTCTCCGAAGGCCTGCGGCAGCTGGCCGGCGGCGCGGTTGTCGACCTGCCCAAAATGATCGGCCAAGGGCTGGAGTACACAGGCATCGCCCCTGAGTTCGGCCGCGAGATGGCAGCTGCGGCGGAAGCCCGCGCACCGGGGTACGCCCCTGATATGCGTGGTCGTGGGCTCGTCAGCGAAGCGCTGATCACCGGCGCTCGTGCAGTTGCACCCATGGCCCCTGCCATCGCAGCGTCGTTCTTGCCCGGCGGGCAGTTCGCAGCGCCTGCTGTTGCCGCAGGCTTGTTCGGCACGTCGTCCGCTCAAGAAACTTATGACAAGCTGATCGCGCAGGGCATCCCGGAAGAAGACGCCCTCGCAGCTGCGCGTCGCGTGGGGATGATCCAAGGCCCGTTGGAAGGTGCCGCTACCGCTGTTGGTCTGCGCGCAGCGAAGCCGCTGGCCACTGCGCTTGGCCGTACGTCGACTACGGCCGGAGTTGCCGGTGCGTTGACTGATACCGCCATTGCTCGCCCCTTCATCAAGGGTATGGCTACCAACATGGTTGTGCAGCCCGCTACCGAAGTCGCACAAGATGTCGGCGCAGCCATGGTCGAGCAAGCCTACGGCGCGGCCCCAGAAGACCTTGGGCAGCTGGCCCGCAGCTCAGCGCTCGGCGGAGCCGGTCTCACCATGCTGCTTGGCCCACTGGCACTTGGCGGCTCTATTTCCCGCTCGCGCCGTGCCCAGCAGCTTAACGACGCCCTGTATGGCAAGGACGCAACAGACGAATCCCGCGCCGCTGCCCGCGCGCAGATCGCGCAAGTGGCCCAGCAGCAGGGCGTGGCCCAGTCGGATGTGGACAGCTGGCTGCAACGTCAGCTGCGCGAAGAGCAGGCTACCAACGAGTATCTTGCTGCTGAGGAAAAATCCGCTGCGAAGGAGCTTCAGAAGCTGTCCGAGCAGGAGCCCCTGTTTGCAGACATCGCCTACGCCCTGCAAGACCCTGAGTTGTCTAAGGTTATGTCGGACCAAGACCGTCAGACGCTGTTCAGTGCTGCGCAGACGTTGCGCGCCCCTGAGCTGGACCCTGAGTCTCAGCAGGCCGTGCTGGACGAAGCCAATGGCATCATCGCCTCGTACCTGTCGCAAGAGGGACTCGACGGCGCGCAAGACCTGACGACTGGCAAGCGCCCCGCGCTGTTCCAAGCACCCACGGTCACCGAGACCCCTGTCGGCGGCCTCACGCAGGTGTCGACCAACCTGCCCGCTGATCTCACCGCGTACCAAGCCCCCACAGGGCTTGGCCGCCAGCCCACAACTACTCAACCTGTGCCCGGGGTGCCCGGTGTGCGGCAAGTCGCGCCCGGCATCTTCACCGCCCCTGAGCAGCTCCAGCAGGTTGAGACCAAGCCCCAAGCCGCAGCTCCGGCTGCTGCCCCCGTTGTTTCGCCTCCCGGCGCGCAAGCAGCAGTTGCCGCTGTTCCAACCCCAGCCGCGCCGGTCGTGGCTGGGGGCTCTTTGCCAGCTGCACCCGCAGCTCCGGCGAAGCCGCGAGGAAAGAAAGCCGCTGCCCCCGCCACCACAAAGCGTGCAGCCCCCAAGCCACGCCGTGGCGCAAAAACAACACCTACAGCCAAGGCCCCGGTTGTCGAGCTGGACACCGACGTCGCCGAGCAGGACACACAGGCCGCGCAGGCGGCTATCGACGAACTCGGCCTCAAGCCGCTGGCCGAGGGCGGCCAGAAGAACCTGCAAGCATCCGTGCAGGGTGGCAAGATCACTGTCTCTGGCAAGGCCAGCATCGGCGCCCGGGCGCTGACCGCTGCCCGCAACGCGTTCCTTGGTGTGCAAAAGACCGAGCGCAAGCCGACTTCCGAAGGCGGCAAGTTGGCCGCTGCAGCGAAGACGTTTGGCACTGCGTACATGAAGTACCTGAACGCCGCCGGCAACTTGGTGCCCACCGAACGAAAAGACAAGCAAGGTAACGTCATCCCTCTCAAGCCAATGCGCGGCTCTACAGCGCGTGGCGACGAAGCAGTGGCGGCGGAGCGTGCCGGCAAGAGCGTAGGCAACGTGCAGGCGGCATTGCAAGAAGCCCAAGCTGCGCTGGCTACGCTGGGCGAGGCGGCCGGCAACAACGCCAAGAACGTCGAGACCCTGATCCGCGTCACCAAGGACGAAATCGGCCGCCGTAAAGCGGCTCTGCAGGCCGAGCTCGACTCCGCGCTGGAAGACCCAGCGTCCAACGAAGAAGATGTTCAGGATACTGTTGACGAGATCGCTCGCCTTGAGCAGTTGGATCAAGGGCTGTCCGCAGGCTGGGCCGCGGCCAAGCGTGGCGTGTTCCGTCTCGACGTCGACAAGCTCGATGTGCGCAGCGGCGAAGTCCGCACGTCAAAGGAAGAGCAACAGCAGGGCGCAGAGCAGCCGCTGGAGCGCGCTGCAAAGTACGGCGCAGCCGTAGGCCCACGGGCCAAGCAAGAAACTGGCTTCCAAGGCGTGCTGAACTACATCCGCAGCCGCGGCACTCCTTTCGAGCGCATGATCGCCAAGGGCGTCACCGAGGTGTTCCGCAACACCAAGAACCCGCCGAAGCTGGAGTTCACGGACGACGGTCGCAATGAGTACGACCCCAACACCAACACGGTGTACATGTCGCGTACCGCATCGCCCGAAGTCGCCCTGCACGAAGCCTTGCACGCAGCGCTTCAGTGGTTTGTGCACAACAACCCCAAGAACCCCATGGTCGTGCAGTTGCTCAAGGCCGTGGACAAGGTCGTCAAGTATGACACCACCAAGCTGTCTGAGAAGGCAGCTGCTGTGCAGAAGATTCTGGCCGACCTCAAGAAGGGTAAGCGCGACCTCGACGCTGTGCTCGAACTGATCTCATACGGCAACACGCTGGTGGAGTTCCGCAAGGCGCTGGAGGCTATGCCGACCAAGGGCGAGCCGACCTCGTTTGTGCAGGCCGCCAAAGACGTCTGGAACATGATCCTCGCTACGGTGCGCCGGATGCTGAATGTGCCCCAGAGCGTCGCCAGCGACGTGATCATGGACAGCTTCAAGTTGCTGGAAGAAGCATCGCGCACCGAATACAAACCCGCGCCCGGGCAAGTGCTGCAGGCTGCCGCGCAGACGACAAAGCCGCTGAGCGACGCCAAGATCGCCGGCGCGCTCGGCGTTAGCGAACAGGACTACAGCCGCTGGGCTGGCGGCAATCTGGTCAACATCCTGCCGACACAGCGCCTGTTTGAAGCTGTAGGCTGGAGCGAAGCGAACGCCAAGAAGCTCGTCGGTGCCGCCGGCAAGAAATTGGCCGACGTCGTCAACAAGAACTTCCCCCGCGTAGAAATCGCGCTGGGGCTGATCAACTCGCGCTACAACGTGTCGTCGTCTGTGTCGCAGATCATGGACCGGTTCAAGCTCAACAAAGGCATCGGCTACCAGTACGCCGAAGACTTGGCCAACGTAATCTCCCGTCGCTCCGCCGAAGACGTCAATGCGTTGTTCGCGTACCTCGACGGTGACAGCAAGGCGCTGGACGCACTGCCCGATGCAGCCAAGCTCAAAGCCGTTGCTGACAAACTCAAGCAGTGGTTCGACACTTACGTCGCTGAATTGTCTGACGTCGAGCAGCGGTACTTCAAGAGCCGCAAGTTCACAGAGACCCTGTTGTTCCCTGAGCGCACCGAGCAAGTGGCTGGTGGCACGTTCGGACTCGGCAAGATCAACGAGGTGCTGGGCCTCAGCCGCAAAGATGAAACCGAGTTGGACCAGAACTGGTTCACCAAGGACGCCAACGGGGACTTGTTGCTGGACGGCGACATGTACCAAGTATTCAAGGTAGACAACACCGTCAAGCCCGGGCAGCCAGACGCTGCCGGGTTCATGTCCGCCGCCCGCTTCGCCGAGCTCAATGGACAGAACCCCATGGGCTACTCGGTGGACACGACGCGCAAATGGCTGCATGAGAGGGCGTCTGACCAAGGCCATTCGTTCATCACAAACACCACTGCCCGTGACAAAATTGCCAACCAGAAAGCGGACGACGTAGCCAACGCGCTGCGCAACACTGTCGCAGCGCTGGCCAACAACTACGCCAGCAAGCACTTCATCAAGTCTGTGTTCGACATGGGCCGTGGCGACAGCGCACACGCGCAAGTTGCGTTCGACAGCCTCGAAGACATCAACAAGGAGTTCGGCACCTCGGTCACCGAAGACAAAGTGCTCAAGGCGTCCTACGAAATGTCGCGGTCCCCGCAGACCAAAGACCTGTACCGCCGAACCGGCACATGGGTAAAACTGCCTGACTCCAAGGTGTACGGAGAGCTGGCCAACAAGTACGTGCCCGGCCCGGTGTGGAACGCCATGATCGACATGTCGGACCGTCAGCCGCTGGTCAACGTGCGCGCCATCAACAACACCATGCGCTGGTTCAAGAAGTCCAAGACGGTGTGGAACCCTGGCACGCACGTCACCAACGCCGCATCCAACGTGACGCTGGCTATGCTGCATGACATCTCGTTTGGCACCATGCGCGACGCAGCCAAGTTGCTCGCCAAGTACGAGGCTGCGCCGAAGTCTCTCACCCCCGCAGAGCTGCAGCTTGTGCTGGCCTTCCGCGACTCTGGCGCCATGCTGGCGGATTATTCTGCCGCTGAGGTCAAGGAAGCGCTGTACAAGGCCCACGCTGACAACCTTAACGCCGGTGAAGACGTATCCGTATCCCGCCGCGTAGCGGGCTGGCTCGGCATCGAGAAGTCGAAGGCTGAGTGGCTCAAGGCGCAGGCCGCCAAAGCGGGCAAAGGCGCAGACTACATCGACGGTCTGGCCTCGCAGATGTACGCCGCGGAAGATAACGTGTTCCGCTTGGCTGCGTTCCTCAAAACGGTTGGCACTTTGCAGGCGCAAGCTGGACTCGACAAGCCCACCGCGGAGATGCTGCAATCGGGCGGCATGTTCGCCCGCAAAGCGTTCGGTGACTACGACATCGACTCCAAGGCTGTAAAGGTGGCCCGGCAGACTGTCATGCCGTTTATCTCGTGGTTCTACGCCATGGCCCCAGTGCTCGGCCGTATCGCTGTGTACCAGCCGTGGAAGTTCGCGAACGTGCTCGCAGCGTACATGCTGCTTGAGGGCGCCATGGGCGCCATGGGCGGTGACGATGAAGAGGCCCGGGCCAACGGCCCTGAGTCTGTGCGTGAGCGCATGTTCTTCGGCACCATCGGTCCGTACATGCACGTGCGTGTCCCCTTCATGGGCGACGATGAGAACCCCGTGTATTACAAGCTGGGCGACTACTTCCCCATGGCATCCATGACCAAGGGGCTGCCGAACGGCTTTATGGGGCAGTCGTGGTTCCCCGGCGGCCTTACCCCCAGCGGCCCGTTTGTGAGCGGCATCGCGGGCATGGTGCTGGGCGTGGACCCCTACACCGGCAAGTCGATCCACCAGCCCACCGACACCGACTGGGACAAGCTGTGGAACGCCACCAAGTTCGGCTACGACATCGTTACCCCGCCGGCAGTCAGCAGCCGCAACCTCGGCCGCGTTGACGATCTGCTCGAAGGCAAGACTGGTATCACCGGTGTCGAGCCGAGTTCTCTGGTGCTAGCCCGCATGTTCGGCCTGAAGCTGTACGACTACAACGTCGACGAGCAAGCAGCCATCAACGAGGTGGTCATCAAGCGCATCACCCGCGACTTCAAGGCTGCAATGACCAAGGCCAAGCGCGACGAGATGCGCAAGGGCTACCCTAACTTCGAGGCGCTTGATGCAGAGCTGGACGCCCTGCGCGAACGCATGGAGAAAGAAATTGAAAAGGCCCGCGGTGGGTCTGAGGAGTGATGATGGCTAAGACACCTGCATGGCAACGCAAAGAGGGCCAGAACCCCAAGGGCGGGCTCAACGCCAAGGGGCGCGAATCCTACAACAAGGCGAACCCCGGCAAACCGGGGCTGAAGGCACCGCAGCCAGAGGGCGGCCCCCGCCGCGACTCGTTCTGCGCTCGCATGGAAGGCATGAAGAAAAAGCTGACTAGCGAGAAAACAGCGAAAGACCCGAACAGCAGGATCAACAAGAGCCTGCGTGCGTGGAAGTGTTAACCCCAACTGGAGAGTCCCATGATGCCGTTCAAAGGTAAAGAGTCCAAGAAGGAAGAGGCCAAAGAGATGAAGCTGGCCGGCTCCAAGAAAGCCTACATGAAGATGGAAAAGGCGGAGGGCAAGAAGTCCACGTCATTCAAGCCCTGCCCCGGCTGCAAGTCTCCTGCCAAGTGCAAGGCCGCCGGCAAGTGCATGGCTAAGGGCAAGTAATCATGCCGTTCAAGTCCGAGAAGCAAGCCCGCACCATGCGGGCTGCTGCGCACGACCCGGGCTTCGCGAAGAAGCTCGGCATTCCGGTGAAGACCGCCAAGAAGATGGTGGCTCACGACAAGCCCAAGGCTGTGAAGCCCCGGGCCAAGAAGTAATTACTTCATCCGGGCCGTCTTGGTCCGGGCAAATGAGCGGTTCTGGGACTTGGGCACTGCACGCAGGTTGCCCGCCCCGTTGCCGCCGCCCTTGGCGATAGGCGTCTTGTGGTCGACGTCCTTGCCGTCACCCTTGTGCACGAGGCCCTTCTTCTCCATCTCGGCGCGCGCGGCGTTGCGCTTCGCACGGTTGGCGATCTGTTCGGGTTTACCCTGATAATTTTGGTACTCTTTTTTGTAGTCGCGTGGCATGGTGGTCCCTCAATAAAGTCCAGTGAGATCAGGCGGCGCGTATCTCGGCCCCTTCTTAACCTTCCCATTGTCGTCGAAGATCGGCTGCCCGTCCACGTCGTACTTGGACCAGTTTGAGTGGTTGACGCGGTACACAGCCTCGGTCGGCTTCATGTGCGCGCAATGCGCAGCGCCAATGCCCGTGACGATCTGATCGGCTACGGCGTCAAGGAACTCCTTGCGGTTGCTGATGTCCGCGCCCAGCGTGCCGTCCTTGAGCCGCTCCGCCACGATGTGTAGCGCATTGCGCGCCACGGTGAAGTTCATCGCGTGGGGAACATCGGTGTTGTTTGTACGCAACACCAAGGCATCCATCATCTCGACGACTTCCTCGAAGTGACAGCCGAGCTGCACGTCGAAGTCACGCTGGACTGGGTTGGGGCGGGCACGCTGGTGCCACATTTCGATCAGGTCGGTGCTCATGCTGCTCCTTGAAGTACTGCGAGGGTAATCTTGCTCTGTGGGCGCGAGGAGCTGCCCAGCAGGGTGTCTGCGAACCGAGGGTGCGCCAGATTGATCAATAAGCACTGTGCTTGGCCCGGGGCATGCTTGGGGCAGCCTTTGAACATGGTGATGCGCTCACGGCGGCGCAGCAGTGCGTTCTCATCTTCCAGCGCCCGCTCAATGCGGTCCATGCCGTCACGCTTTTGCCTGAGCCACATGCGCAGCTTCTCGGCATTGATGGCGATCATGGAGCCCGGCATGATGGGCGTCTTGTCGTCGTAGACGATCTTGACCCGGGCGACTGCTCGCTCCGGTGCTGGCATGGTGACCTGCTCGACGTTGCTGCCGTACTTCTCCTTGGCCTCAACGATCTGATCATTGTGCTCGGCGAGGAACTGGCCGATGGTGTCGAATACGTCGGTCTTGTTGTCCTGCTCCCACTGGCGGGTCGACTTGATGTGGTCGATCAGGTACTGGATCGTGCCCTTGATGTCGAACGGGAACAGGCCGAGCTTTTTGCCCAGCATGCCGATGGCCCACGCGCCGATCAGGCCCGTACGGTAGAAGCGGTCTTGCGCCTCGAAGCGGAATCCGAAGTAGTCCTCGAACATGGCCTCGGCCTTGCTCCAGATCACTTTGGGTCCGCCCATGGACTGCACTGCAGCGACCAGCTCCGGGAACGCCCAGCCGTTGTTCTCCAGCATGATGTCGAAGAATACAGTGGCGTCACTGCGGGCTTGCCCCTCCTGCGGCGTGACAAACGAGCGGTCGTGCTGATGCAGCTCCAGACACCGAATCTTCAGTGGGTCGCTACCTGCTTGCACGCCTTCGATCTTCTGGTGCAGCGAGATGTTGGTCGTAACGATTGTGGGGCCTTCCCACGTCGCGGGTTCGCGCAGTGTTCCGTCTTGCTTCATGCGGATGCGCTCGCGGCCTTGGCTCAGGTCATAGATGGTGTCGACGAGCTCTTTGTCGTCGGCCGAGGTCATCTCGTCGATGCACGCCGGCAAGTGGTTGAGCACCCCGCGCAGCTTGTACAGGGAGTTGGCGGTATCTTTGCGGTTAAGCAGCAGCGCCTTGGGGCTGCCCAGCAAGCTGTTGGCGGCGATGAGCGAGAGTGTCTTGCCGGTTGTGGTCACCGGCGAATAAATCGACACGGTCAGCTGCGCGTTGCCAGCAGCCGGGCCCAGCAGGCCAATCGTAGACAGCAGCACTGCGGCGCGTATTGTCTCAGTACCCGGGCGGTCGAGCATTGTCATGCCGCGCACCCACTCGTTGCGGTCGCCCTCGGTGCGAATCAGGTCGTTGTATTTCATCGCGGCACCGCGCAGGCGGATGTCGGTGACGCCGGTGGGCGAGCCGATGATAGTTGGCCCGCACATAAACGAGCCGTCTTTGTTCCAGCCGAACGCTGTGTAGTCCTGCCCACTAGGTGCTTGCTGCTGCACCATCGTCAAGTAATCCATCAAGTATCCCCTCAATTTTTCTTGTTGACCGATGTTCTTCACGTACACCTGCCTGTCCAGCAAAAACGTGCTGAACTCTTTGCCGGCGGTAGCGATCACGTTCATGTCGTGCGCTTTTTCCTTCCAGCCTTCCATGGGGTATTTGACCAACAACTTGAACGCGGACTTGCCGCTTTCATCGTCGTGATACACCCCAGTCACGTGCATCTCGTAGGCACTGACATGCTCAAGCTCGATCACCTTCTGCGCGACCTTGTTGCCGTTGGCGTCGACGGTCTCGACCTCTGTCTCCACCTCGCGGTGCACGGAGCCGTTCTGCACCACGTACCCCTTGGGCAGCGTAAACACAACCTCCTCACCAGCGGGCGTCTCCACAGCCACCTCAGTGACCACGGACAGTTGCGCGGGGCTTGTGATCTGCCCACGGTGCGGGCAGCCTTCGCATCCCTTGGCGCACAGCTGCTCGAACTTTGCGCAGGTCGTTGGGCCTGTCCCGTGCCAGCCGTCGATCTTGGCCATGCTGGCGTCGAGGTCGAAGTCCTTGTGCTTGCCGGCGAGGCGGATGACGGCCTCTTGCACATCCGTGCAGTGCTTGGCCAGGCCTAGCGAGGCCCGCCAAAGTGGTTCAGGAACGTCCCGGCCAGCAGCGTCGAGTACGCCGCCAGAATCGGCCAGCGCTCCCACCTGCGCACACCGCGATGCGACTGCGTCGAGGATGACATCGTTGGAGTTTAGGATAGCGTCAGCAATAGACGATTTGCTCTTGCCTGCTTTGCCCGCCTTACGCGTGCCAGCAGCCGTCGCTGGTACCTTGTTGAGCCAAGCGCTGAGAACGCCAGCAAGGTCGCGCGGATTGTAGTCCGGGCAGTCCCTCTTGCACTCAACCGGCTTCCACGGTGTTTGTTTCTTGTGGTGTGAGCCGACCGGGCGAAGGACCATCGAAGGGTCGTGAATCTTGCTCGTGTCAATGACGACATGTTGCTCCTCCAGCGCTACACGCAAAGCCGTGGACAGCCGCACCCAGTCGTCGCGCTTGATCGCCGCAATAAGCGGCCAATACAAGTGAATGCCGTTACCAGATGAGATGACCATGGGGCCCGGCATGCCGATGTTTTTGAGCGCGGCGGACATCGCGGCCCAGCCTTCGCCCTGCGTGGCGTAGGGCTTGTCGGCGCCGATGTCGAGGTCCAGCGCCAGAGTCTTAAACCATGTGGCGCACTCCTGCGTGCGTCGCCACTTCTTCTTGTTCCCGTCCATGTATTCGTGCCCCGACATGGCACCCACAGTGAAGTACACCGTGGTGTTGGGCTCAGCGTCCCACTGCTGTATGTGGTGGACGGCGTCGTCGACATCGGTGAATGAGCCCCGGTTCCAGAAGATACCGCGCGGATTGTTGCCGCTTGGGTCTGGTTTGTGGGTGCTGATGACGAGCTCGTCTGATCGGGGTGTGACGCGAGTGAGAAAAGTCTTAATGTCCAAAATATGCCCCCAGATAAAAAACCCCCAGCCGAAGCCGGGGGGCCAGATTATGGCTTTATTCTATTACTCGTCAAACAGGCTGTCGATCTTGGCGGCCAATTCATCCGAGGCTTTTACTGTGGCAACGGTTGGTTTGGACGTTGGCGAACTTGCGCGGACGGCTGGGGCAGCTTCTTCTTCATAAGCATCGTCCACAGGTTGTTGCGCGGGCGCAACAGGTGCCTGAATCGCGGGCTTGCTTGCAGGGGCTGACAGCGCCGGACCGGCAGCCGTCGGTGCCATCTGGCGGGTGGCCACTTTTACCGAGTCGCTTTCCAGCATCGTGTCCACGCGGGCGATCGCCTTCTCAGGCACATAGCCTTTTTGCGTGAACGTGATCTTGGGGAAGCTGGCTTGGTCGTCGAAGCCCAGCTCAGTGATCACTTCTTCAGGACCAATGCCGTAGTTGCCCAGCTCCTTGAAGTACTCGCGCAGAGCTTTCATGCCACTTACGGGCACAGTCAGGCTGTAGACCTTGGTGGGGTCAGCAGCTGCAACCACAGCGAGATGGCGCTGGTCGGCGCACATCTTGGACTTGGCACCCGAGGGCAGAATCTTGGAGCCCAGTACGTTGTGCGGGCAATCCGCGCACTGGCTGTGCACCGGGGCGTTCACGCCGGCGTCTGGCTTGAGGCCATCGTGTGACCAGCAGTCGGGGCGCACATCGGTGGCGCTGGCGTCGAACTGCTTGCCATAGAAGACCTTGGACACGCGGGGGTTGGCACCCACGATGATGGTGTCTAGCGTCACGCCCACGGTGGTCTCCACACCTTCCTCGACGAGGCGGTAGCGGCCAGCGCGGATGCTTATGCGAGGAATGCTCACACCATCGGACACCACGGCGGACGCCACGGTGGACTTGGTACCGGCTTGCTGACGGGCAGCGATACGGGCGGCAATGTGGGCCGGCACATTCATGGTCAGGTTGCTCATAGGGTTCTCCTTAGTTTTGAGCTTTGCGCAAGTTGAAGACACGTGTCGAAGAAAAATTCACCCCGGGTGGAGGTGCGCCGTTGGCCTCGATATAACTCTTGACCCCCGACTTGGATGCACGGGACTCGACCAAATCCCATGCGTCGTTCTCTCTGCAATACGCGAACAGTTCTTCGCGTGAGGCCACAGTCGCGGTGTGGTGTGTGGCCCAGTAGCCAGTGCCAAGCGGCGTCTTGATTGTCTCAAGCCCGTCCTCTTGTGCCTTGGCTGTAATCCAGTTCTCCAGCACAGCCAGCTTCTCAGCCAGCGGTGCCTTGGAGGCTTTGTATGATCGGTCGAGATCGTCTATCTCTTTGCGGACTTGTAGGTACCGCTCTACTGCTGTTTCGTAATTCATTGAGTCACCTCGTCATTCATCGTCACTGTTGATGCCTTGCACCAAATTCAAAAACTCCGCCAGTGTGTTCTTCTTCGCGCGGAGCCGGCGGTAAAGCTCTGCCTCGAAGCCGGTGGCCCAAATGTGCCACACAGTCGTTTTGCCCTGCGTCGTCAGCCGACGGATGCGGGCGTTGGCTTGCTCGTACTGCTCAAGCGAGTAGATCGGAGCGAACCAGATAATGTCCTTCGCGCGGGTCAGGGTCAGTCCATGGGCCGCCACCTTCGGGTGCGCGAGCAGCACCTTGATGTTGTCAGTGTGCTGGAAGTCGCTAAAGATTTGATTTCGTTCGGTCTTGCCCACATCGCCATGCACGGACGCAACGTCAAAGCCATCAGCACGCAGCTTCTGCTCCAACCAGTCCTGCACGCCGCGAAGCGGCACAAACACGATGACTTTGTCACCAATCTCCGTCAACAATTCAGTGAGTGAATTATACCGCTCGGATGCGTCGATGGCAATCGTAGTGTCCTCGCCGTAGACCACGCCGCAGCTAATTTGCAACAGCTTGCTGAGCACGACTGCAGCGTTGGGCGCAGCTACTTCACCAGCAGCAAACACCGTCACGGCTTTGTCCTTCATCTCCTTGAACGCTTTCTCCTGCTGCTTGGTCAGCGTGGTCTTGCGGCCAACGAAGTTGGTGTCTGGCAAATCCTTGCACTCGTCAAGCGAGAAGCGAATCGAGGGCTGCAGCACGCGTCGGCAGGTCTCAAGTGCGTCAGGCCGCGGGGTCCACCGGAACGTCGACACCTTCTGCATCACCAAGTCCTTGAACGTGGTGAAGCTCTTGGGCACATACGGCGACAGGCACAGGCGCGCGAGTGTCCACGCGTCCGCGGGGGTCTGCGAAATCGGCGTACCGGTCAAAAGCCACAACCACGGCCGGTGCTTGTCCATCCACTTGGCGAAGACTTTGTACCGCTGCGAACTCGCGGACTTCAGCGCGGTGGCTTCGTCGTAGATCACAACGTCGAAATCCGTCAGCTGTGCCTGCATATTGGTGAAGCCGTCATGGTTGATGATGACGTACTGCACGCCGGGCTGCGCCAGCAAGCGCTCTCGCTTCTCCTTCGTTCCCGTGCAGATCACGAACGAGCGGTGCGGCAAGTGGTGCTTGAGCTCGCGCCCCCACACAACAGTCAGCGTAGACAGCGGCGCGACGATCAACACCTTCTTGGCCACGCCCTGATCCAGCAAAAAGTCAGCGGCCCAAATAGAGCTGATGGACTTACCGGTTCCCGGCGCGTTAAGGCACAGCGCACGCTTGTGCATGGTGAGAAACGCCGCGGTCTCCTTCTGGTGGTCCATGGGCTGGAAACGCCCCGGCCAAGAGTAGTAGTGCAGGATCGGCGCGGGCACACTGAAGCCCATGTTCTTGAGCACCAGCGCCTCGTCAACGCCATAGTTAAGCGCCACCATGTCCTTGCCATGCAGTGACAACTTCCTCGCATGCGGTATGCACGCCAGCAAGTCAGTCGTCGCATCGCTGTCGATGACTATTTTTCTCTTCTCAGGAATCACAAGCATTTAGTGCCACCCATGCCTTGAACTCAAGTGCCCATGTGTCGACGTTCGTCTCGCGGACGATCCACACTTCCGCGCCCGCTTGCGTCAACTTCTCTATCTCGCGGTTCTGATGCGCCGTAGTAGTGCCCTTGCCGAACTTTGTCTCCACAGCAAACGACATGCCTGCCACACACCCCACGAAATCAGGTATACCAGTGCGGCCGTAACCGTTAGCAGGAGGCATAAACCACCAGCACTTAGGCGTATCGTTGAGGACAGCCTTAACCAACTTTTTGACATCCGACTCGCTCGACAGCTTGCTCATAGCTGTACCCCTTCTTTGTCCAGTAATAAAACGCCTGCCGGGAAACCCCGAGTTCTTTCGCCCAGTCTTGCAGCACCATGGTCTTGCCACGGAGCGTAACCCAGACATTGCGCCGATTGTTGCGCGCCTGTTGCGAGCCCGTAGCCCACCGGCAGTTGGTTCGGGAGTACCCCTCGTCATTGTTCACGCGGTCAATGCTGCGCCCTGCCGTGTACGTGGTGCCCATGTCAGCAAAAAACCCATCGAACGTGTGCCACTCCGCGCATATCGTTATTCCACGCCCGCCATAGTTTGACCACTGCTTGTTCTTCGGATTGGTGCACCGCTGCTTAATCTGCAGCCACACCTTATACAGGGGGTGCACCGCACCTTTCGTGGCCATGCCATGTTTGTGGTTGCCCTTCATCTCTTCACCCAGTTGCTGTGCTCATAACAGGTATGGCGGTACCCCGCTTCGGATGGCCAGCCGCAGCTGACGTCCTTGTCACACCCGGGCTCATCACACACAGATACCATGGTGTCAATACTCTTGCACACAGGGCAGCCGTGGATGGTCTCCGTCTCGTCGAACGGGTTTTGCGCCACCAACAGCGTGTTCTCGTCGCTGATGCTGTCGCACTCTACACAACGTACTCTGCTCATCGCTTCTTTCCTTTCAGTCTTGCGTCGGGGCAGAACCCCTTCGCGGGGCACCACGGGCACAGGCCCGAGGGTTTGGTGTCGAACACACCGAGGTCAATGATCTCTTGCACCTTATCAAAGCGTGGCTCCAGCGCGCGCCACAGCGCGTCCAGATACCGGCGCTCGTATTTGGCGTTGGTGACCTCGTTGAACTTGAGCCAGATGAAGGACGTCTTGACCGTGTTGACCTGTGGGAAGTGCCACATGACCATGGCCGCAAACAACTGCAGCTGGGTCGGGTTGTCCTTCACTTTGCCCGTCTTGTAGTCGAGGCAGTACGCGGTGTCACCGTCCACGACCAGCACGTCGGCGATCGAGCGAATCCACACGTCCTTGGCAAACCAGTCCACAGGCTGCAGCTGGCGGTTCACCGCCATCTGGTGCTCGAACAGCTTGTCGCCGCTGCGCGCTGTCAGCTTCTCCACGATGCCGCCCCACTGCTTGAGTGTGCTCTTGGCCTCGTCCGTGTCTTCCAGCACGACCTCCGCCACGTCTGCAGGTGCGCCAACCAGCGCGCGGCCGTACTTCTCCAGAACCTTGTGCACTCGATCGCCGTAATCAGCGGCTTCGTTGCTGGTACTCTGCACGCGCTTGGACACGTAGAGGTAATCGAACTGCGCAGGGCACTGCTCGAATGTTGACAGTCTGCTGAATGACAGCGGCATCACGTTGCTCATGTATTCTCCAAAGTTTCAATAGCCAGTTTTCTCGTGATGAACTCGTGCGCAAGGTCGTAAGCCCTCGCCTTGCTCAAGTCGGCGCCCCCGCTGGTGCTGGAGCCGACCGGCACCTCCATCGACACAAGGTGTGCCCAGCCGTCCTTGCACTTTACGCCGATGTCCAAGCGGTACTCTAACGTCCGCACGTCGTACGTGATCTCCACACGCAACCAATCCGGTGTCCGCAGCGCCTCATTTAGCATCGCCATAGCTCACTCCTACACCAGTCTCACACGCTACGGGAATGCTGCGGCACCACTTGGGTGTCATCGACAGGCACTGCTCCATATACGCACGAGCTTCATCAAGTTGGTCATCGGGCACCACGCAGACTGCTTCGTCATGGACGGACAGCTTGACCGGGTAGCGCTCGTTGATGCGTGCAGTTTGCCACATAACGATCTGCATTGCTGCATGCTGCGACAAATTTTCTACAACTTTGGGGCCATAGATGCGGGCCCGGTTGCGCCCCATCAAGTAAGTCCATTCCTTGCCATCATACTTCAGGTCGTGGTACATCACACCGGGTTCACCCGGACGGCCGAAACCATCCCACTGCGTTATGAACCAGCCGTTGACATCCACAGGCCGCATGGTGCACCCAGCAGCAATGTCGGGCAGGATCACCTCTTGGCAGTGCTTCCACAGCTGCACTACCTTCCAGTGCACAGAGCGATACAAGTCAACGATGCTGTATGCGCGGTCAAGCGTGATGGGCGACAGCGCCTTGTCAGTGCGCGACGCGATGCGGACCATCTCTTGGAACCGCTCGGCGCCCGCGCCATACTGCAGCGACAACATCGCCACCTTGCCTAGCTGCCGCTCCGCCTTGTCAGCTTTTGTAATGGTGCGCCCGAACAACTTGCCAGCAAAGTCGCAGTACAAGTCAACGCCCTGCCGCAACTTGTCAACCACGTCATCCTGCCCAGCAAGCGCCATCACTGTGCGCAACTCAATGTTGGACGAGTCACCCACCAGCACTGTGTGCCCGAGTGGGGCCAGCAACGCATCACGAAGCCCCGCGGATGGGCCACGAGCAGGCAGGTTCTGCCAGTTCACCATGTTGCCCCCGGAGTATCGCCCGGTGGTCTTAGCACCCCAGAAGTTGAGGTACACCGGCAACGGTCCGCGGTCGGCCATCTCCACGAATCGCTGCGCGCGGGTCTCCGCGATGGTAGTCTTGACACCGAGCCGCGCTGCGACGAGCGCCTGCACGTTGGGGTTGTCGTGTTCGAGCAGGTCAGTGAACTCCTTGTCGCTCTTGGCAAACGCGTATGTCTCCCGGCCAGTCGTCTTGCTCATCTTGCGCGGCGGCTCGCAGCCTAGGCTCTCCAGCGCCTCGGCGAACTTGTCGTTGGACATGATGACCTCGCGGTTGGTGGCGGCGTCCTGCAGCAGGGCGGCCTTGCGCTGAATCTCGGCGTCGTACAGCCCCTGCATCTTGGCGCGGTCTCCGACCAGCAGCGGCTCTGTGAACATGCGCACCGTCATGTCAATCAGCTTGAGCGCCAGCCCGGGTGTGAACCTATCCAGCTTCTTGCCGATCTCTCGACACAGCCACGTGTCGTGGTTGCAATAGGATGCGTAGTCGGCGAGCTGCCCCGCGCCGAAGTCCTCGCGGTGCCAGCCGATATACGTCGCCACTTGCGTGCCCTTTGCGGGCAAGTTGAAATGCTTGGCAAGGTTGGCCAGCGAGTGCGAGGTCAGGTATGGCAGCAGCATGCGGCCTTGCGCCAGCGTGTCCATCCACAGCTTCGGCCGGATACCGAACTTCTGCGTCAGGATGAACCCGTCGAACAGGGTGTTGTGGCAGCGCACAGCAGAGTTGGCCCAGTCGAAGTTGCCCCACAACCAGTGCAGAATCTCCTCCTCGGTGCCACTGAACCACTCGGCGTCGTTCTCGTTCTCACGAATTACAGACACGCCGATCACCTCGAAGCGTTTGTCGAGCACGTACGCGTCTGTCTGCATCTTCGACAGAGAGAAGTCCTTGTCGTAGTACGTCTCCGTGTCCACTGTAAGTATGTCCATCACTTGTCCTCCAGGCACATGGTCGCGATCTGCGCGATGAACAGCCCTTGCAGCTCCTCCAAGTCCTTGGCGATCAGTGCCTCGCCGCCGCACCTGAGCACGAAGCCGTTGGACACCTTGTCCACCTCGATCGTTGCACGGGGGATAGGTTTGTGCTGCCGGGCCATGAGCGCGTTGTTGTACGCCGCCAGTTGCGACATGGCCGCAGAGCCCACAGCGTGGTGCACTGCCCCAGGGTACAAGCCACTCTGAGCCGCGGCGTTTGTGAGCTGGCCTGAACCAGGGAGCACGCTGCTCTGTACGATGGCGCCGTTGATCGTCGAGTCTTCAAACATGGGTTTTCTCCAGCGAGAGAAGGAACAGCACACAGCAGCCAGCGTGCGCCAGGTGCGAGATGCCAGACTCCGGGTCAATGTCTTCACCGCGCGCGTGCGCCGCGAGATGGCGGAACGCAGCCGCGAGGTAGCGGATGCCCGCATCGTCAACGTAGCGCCAGTTGTCTCTGGCGTACTTCTTGGCACCGAAGTCGAGGACACGCACAACGTCTTCGACGGCGTCCCAGGGCAGCAGTGTGTAGTCGGGTTTGTCGTTGTCATACTTGCGTCCCTCTGTCGGGTCGTAGTTGGTCTCGTCGGTAATCACAATAAGGCCTCTTCGAGTTGTTCAATACTCTGGCTGCGTGCCAGACGTTCCCGCTTCACCAGCTCCGCCCCCCGTACCCGCGTGAAGGGCCATGTGGGATAGGGCGAGGAAGCGCTCCACGACATGTCGCATTCGCAATGCTTCGTCACATGCGTTGTCGAGCTGGAATCGCAGGTAGCGGTTCTCCGCGCGGACCTGCTCAAGCTCGATGGTGAGTTCGGTTTCATTCATTCACTGCCTCGTAAGTTGCTTCAAAGATGTCAGGCTTGCACGGGTAGTGCTCACCCTTCACGCCGGTGATGATCCAGTCGCCGGGGGTGACTTCGTGACCACCTTCCAGTGTGTGAATCCACCCCTTCGTGGCACTCTCGCGCCCCCTCGGCATGACCGTCACCGCAGGATGGTCGCCCATCTTGAACCATTGTGTGGCCTCGATGACCACGGGCTTCTTTCTGAATTTCATTTCACTTCTCCAGTTGGTGTATTGCCAGCATGCGCACGATGGCGTCCTGCACGGTCTCGTCGTCCTTGACGATGAAGATGTTGGGTGCTCTGGGCGCGCGTATGTTGGGCTGGTAGTCCTCCATGGGGCGCTGGCTGTTCATGCGTATCACGGTGCCGTTGCTCAGCTGTAGGACACGGAAGTTTATGCTCTCGCATCCGTCGAAGAACTCGTCGCCACTGCGCGAGGCGCGCAGCTTGGGGGACTCGTCGATGCTGTTGGCGACATGGCTGGCGCGCTTCATGGCGGGCAGTAGCCAGCGGGCAATAAGGTCTGTGATCATCTCTGTTTCTCCTTGTAATATGGACTTGCGGGCTGCCACTGCGTTCGCAGCGGGCCTTCGTATGTCGGATGGACTACCGTGAGTCTGCGCTGCTCGGACTTGGTCAGATCAGAGCGCCGTGGGCGTCGAGGCCGCGAAGGTTTCGACGGGGCGCCAGTGAACGCCTTACGCGTGACCCACACCATATTGCCTCTGAGCTCCAGGTACCGTGCAAACTGCCGGTGGTTTATGTCCCACATGTTTGGCTTGCGCCCGGGGTACTTGACGCCCGGCGGAGCGTCTGCCACAAAAATACCCCATCGTGCGCGCACGTTGTCTTTGCGAATCGAGTCACTGACGCTAGCGCAGGGTATTTGCAAGGCGTCAGCAATCGTTCGAGAGTCGGCTGCGCCGTGCTCGACGAGGTATCTGGCTATCCGTTCGACTATGAACATTTGCGGTCTTCTCCTCTATGTGTTGCGCCAAGCTGCTTTGCGCAGCTTCGTTTCAGGGTTCATGACAACCAGCGCGTAGTCAACACATACCAGTTTGCCGTTGAGCAAACCGTAGTTGCTGCGCTTGGTATCAGTTAGGAACGCGGGCAGCTTGTCCGGTAGCTTGTATGACGCTGGTATGGGCTCGACGCGTTTTTGCAGGAGGATGCGCCCATCAGGGGACAGCATCTCGCATGGGGCAAGCCACTGCTTAACACCGGCTATCTCCTTGTACTCCTCCCAGAAACGATACTCATGCACGTTCGCAAACGAGCGCTCGATCTTGTCTTCGTCGAGGTCAACTTTGACTACAAGGTCCGGGCGGACTCTGCAGGAGTAAACCTTGCGATGGATGCCCGTGCCAAGTACTTCCCCGCACAGGAGGTTGAACGCTTCGCCAAACAGTACCTCTCTATCGCTCATTTGCCCTCTCCCAACACAACTTTCGCCAGCTCACCAGACAGCCTTGACAGGTCATCATGCAGATAGTCTGGCAGCGGGTTCTTTGTGCTGAATGCCCACGACTCAAGTGCCGCAAGTAGCATCAGCAGTTGTAGTGATTGTTCTTTGTGCATTACTTTTCTCCTGTGGTGCCGCAGGCGGCTTGTCTTGGTCTGTTGTCTCGATACCCACACCAGCACTTCTGGTTGGGCATCAGGATTTTTGGTTGTGCTTTCGGTAGTCGAACGGTGCAGTCAGGACACGGCATACCGAGTCGTTGCTTGCGCTCTTTCTTGTAGGCGCGGTACTCATTGAACAAGTCGCCCATGTCACCCATGTTGTTCTCCTGTGATTCCGAGCGCGGCTTCGATAGTGTCCTTTTGGCTTCGAGTGATGCAGCAATGCAGCGTGTCTGCAATTACTTGCCATTCCTCATCCGTCAACGGTTTGCGCTCTGGCACAGCAGGTTGGGGTGTGGTGTAGACAGCATGGCACTCGTCTATGTTGTCCGTGTACGGCGACTGACCTGCTGGGAAGAAGCGGTACTGGTCGTGGTGGTTTTCAAATCTCTGTGACAGTCGGCGCACAGTCACATGCCCGAACGGTTCCCCATGCACAGCAGGACGCTCTGGCTGTGCTGGCAATAAACCGCCGTTTGCAGGCACTTTTTCAATCTGTACTTTGTCTGCTGTGCTTTGCCATTGTTGCTCTGGCTGTGCCAATACCTCTCGGATGGCGGCGGCAATGCCGCGCTCGTCTGCGCTGTCTGAGTTGGCGTCAATAAACTCCAGCGCCTGCTCCAGAACTTCCTTGTCAACTGTGATCTTCATGATGCGTTCCTTTCGTTGTAACGATCGGCGTAGCCTTGCGGGTACGCGTCTCCTCCTGCACGATATGCAGCGCGCGCTCCAAATCTCTGAGTGTGATCACATCCAGCTGCGCGTCATGCAACTCCAGCGCAGTGTTGAGCGCCAGCATCTCCGCAGATTTGAGAATGAACTTCATCCCGTTGTGCCACCCTCGGTTGCCAACAGCGCGTAGCGCAGCAAGCGCGTCATGCACTTCCTTGCCATACTCCTTGCCGAAGCCGAGGCGATACAGCGCCTCTGTCACATTCAGCGCAGCCACCAACGTGTCGATGTCTTCACGGGTAGCCACGCCTGTCGTCAGCGCCGTCATGGCGTTGTGGTTCTTGATGCGAAGGTCCAGCGCGATGCTTGCATGGGCCCGCACAGGGGTCAGGCTTTCCAGCACAAATCCCATGGGATTAAGCAAAACACCGCGCGGCCTGTATTTGCTGCGTTTTCTCATCGTCCGTTAATAAGTTTGATCCAGCACTTCGCGCAAACCCATTGCTTGCGCACCTCTACGCCTCCGGCCGCCTCGGCCTTAGTGTCACACCTGCCACAAACGCGCAACGGGTGCGCTGTGCGCTGATTGTGTGTCTGAGGCTCGGGGGTTAGCTTTCCATCCATAAGTTTTCCAAGTGCGTTGAACGTCAGTGTCTGCGTGGCTTCGCCACACGAATCGTGGGTGCCCGACAGGAATGAAGGGCACGGCAAAGCTGCGGCATGGGATGCCTTTGAACTCTGTTGTCATGATAGTTTGCCTCACACAATTTTGCGGAAAACGATTGAGCCCACTACATCGCCGCGATGCACGATGTCGTAGTGCTTGCCTTCTTGCTGCGCCCCAGCGCGGGCCATGTCGCTGAGCAGCACGGTCATGGACCGGCCCATCGTTGCAACATAAACCACACACTGCGACTCATCGAGTGTCAGCCACTCGGTGTCGGCGTCGATGTTCACGCCCAGCTCCTCAAAGCCCCGCGTCAGCTTGGTCTCGATTCGCATGACGCGGCCCATCAGATCGCGTTCGGTTTTGGTTTGCATAAGTTTCCTCATAGTGGCACCTCAACTCGGGTGCCGAATGGCTCTTTGGGGTGACTGAAGCCGATGTCGGCCCAGATCATGGGGAACGGTGGCTCTTCGCATTCATCGAGGTTGCCCTCCATGTCAGTGAAGAAGATCATGCCGCAGTACTGCTCGCCTGACTCCGCGAAGTGCTCGAACACTGGTTGGAACCGCGTGCCGCCACCACCCTTGGGATGCAGGCGGAGTTCCTCGTCACGCTCGAAGCGCTCGACATGAGTGACCGAGTAGTCGCAGTATACGACCTCCACGAACGCAGGTTGCAAGTCGTCGACAATAGCCTGCAGCTCCGCCGCGATTTGATTGCACTCGTTCGGACCCATGGAGCCTGACGTGTCAAAGCCGATGGCAAGGCCACCAAGCGCATCAGAGCGCAGCGACGGCAGATACAGCCCAGAGCCGATGAAGCGGCGCGAGGGGCGCATGTAACTGTAGTCTGCGGCAGCCGACTCCGTCATCATCGAACGCGTCACGTCTTGCCAGCGTACCTTGGACTCGCCGACATGCTCAAGCACACGGTCGATCAGCGACGAGCCTTGGCCGCAGTCCTTAGCCATCTTGGCAGCAGCCACGATGGTAGCTTCCATATCCACACGAGTCGCCTCGTCCTGCGCGTCTTCAAGATCGCCGGTACCGTCAAAACCACCACCCATACCGTCCGAGTCCTCATCACCTTCACCATCGCCGTCGCCTCCTTGGCCGCTTTGTTGCTGTTGCTGCTCTTTGAGTTTGTTGTACACGTACTCGGAGCTGTGCTCTTCCTTGACCCACGACAGGTGCACGCCGCCCTTGGGCAACTGCCAGCCGCGGCTCTTGATGTACGCGTTGATGATGGCGTCGTTGGCGTAGTTCCAGATGCGGGGGTCACGACCTTCGCGGCGCCACATGTGCATCAGCACGACGTGACACGACTCGTGCAGCACGAGTCCGAACAGCTCCTCGTCGGTGAGCGGCTCGCAGAACTTGGGGTTGAATTTGACCCACGTGCCGTTGGTGCCGGCAGTGGATACCTTGTCAGAGACCTCGCGCTTGACGCGGGTCATCACTGCGGCGATAAACGCCTCGCGCAGCCCGAGCTTGCTGTACGCAAGGTCGATGCGATCCATGAGTTGTGCCATGATGTTCTCCAGTAAATAAGTCAGTCGTTGTCGAGCGCGCATATCGCCTCGACAAAAAGTTTAGCATCTTCGATGCTGTCACGCCAGTGAAACTTTTCTCCGCGCGGGCCGTACGGATATATGAACTCAACCAGCGTGTTCTTCGGTCGCTTCTTCTGCTCAGCGGACATATCCCACGCGACGATGTTGACGTGCGCGAATCGGCGCAGTACCGGCGATGATTCTCTCTCAAAAGCCAGCCGCGCTATCCAGCCTTGCTTGTGCGGTATCCACTGAAGCTGTCGTAATCCCATGGGATTAACTCCCATGCTCAAGAGCAAACAGCGACTCGACATACACCAGCGCGGTCTCGCAGTCGTCGAACGAGCGCACCTCGCCGAAGTCGTTGCGTGTCACCACGTACTTGCCTTCGATGTCGTGCAGTACACCGGCGCTGTTGTATGTCGGGCGGACCATCGCAAGCAGCTCCCGCGTCTGGTATTTGCGGGATGTTTTGTACTTGGCGTCACGCTCAACATACGCCACGCGCACGTTGTTGCCTTCTATGCCCCAGACAAGCCTCGGCTTGCCTGTGTAAGGGTGCTTTATCGCCATATCACTTCATCGAGAAAGCTGCCTGATTCGCGATGGCCCACTTACTGAACGCAGGGCTGCGGGTGATTGTCTTGTCGCGCTTGTGAGCGAGCTTGATCGTCAGCGTCTGCACGTCGCCGGGCATCTTCTCCAAGAACTTCCATGCCTTCTCGAAGTTGTCTGCGTCGAGTCGCGTTGCAAGGCCCATGGCCACGCAGTACCGCACACTCATCTCCTTGGGCATGGGCACGTCCTTGCCTTGCAGGATGTCTTCGATGCGGGGCATGGACTCCCAAACACGCAGGTGAGTCTCGAAGATCATGGCGGCTTCCTCGCCGATGTCACCCTTGATCAACTCAACACGGTCTTGCACAGGCAGGTCGAGGTCCAGCGTAGCGGACACGGCGAACCACGAGCGCGGGCTGGGGAACGGCTTGATGTCACCAGTGGGCTCGAACTTGTGCAGCAGGTCTGGGCGGTCTTGCAACAGCGACAGAATCTCGGGCTTGACGCCGCGGGTGATGGCATGGCTTACGAAGTCGTCCACAGTGGTGGACACGTCGATGTCACACATACGGTTTTGCAACGGCGCTGCGAGGTTGAACGTCACGCCGCGGTCAGTCTTGCGGTTGCCGGCAGCGATGACCATCCACTCGGCGGGGATGCCGAAGTCTTCGGGAGTCAGGCACAGCTGATACGCTGCAGCTTGCACAGACGGAGGCGCTGAGGTGATCTCATCGAGGAACAGAATGCCCGCGCCGTCTTGCGGCAGAAAGTCAGGACGAGCCCAGTGGGTGCGGCCCTCTTTGACGTGTGGGATACCGCGCAGGTCAGTGGGCTCCATCTGCGCCAGACGCAGGTCGATAACGCCACGCCAGTTGGGCACGTGCTCCGACAGAAGCTGGCTGGTCTGAAAGACAACCTCGGACTTGCCGATACCAGACGGACCGCGCAGAAACGTGGTGCGCTTGCGGGTGTTCTCGTTGAGGTAACGCTTGACGAGAATGGGGGTGGTGTGCGAAATACGCATGATGTGACTCCAGTAAACGATTCAAAAAGTAATTGAGTGGGTTGCCGCAGTACCGCTGCGACGCCGGTGGTAATCCCGTGGGATTAGAGCTGATTGTATCAGTCGGCGCTGTTGAGGGCAAGTTTGGCGTACTCCTCCAGCGTGAACACTCGCAGTTGCACGCCGGTGTTGTTGCCGCCTGTTTTGAGTTTGTGCGACTGCGACGCCCAGTCATACTCCACAATGGCTGACTTGCACAACACCCTGAACACCTCCATAGCGTCGTCCGCGTTGAGAAGCACATCCCCGTAGGGAATGTTGACCAGCGCCATGGGCTTTTGCGGGTCTACGTGGTTCATAGCTTACTCCAGCCGCAGCACTTCGACGCCGTTGCGCTCAGCGTGCTGCACAGTCATGTACGTCCCCTTGCCGAAGTGCTGCACCATGAACGACGCACACACAGACTGCACGCCATCGAGCGGCGCGGTACCCGCTGGCACGAACACGGCATCGCCGGCTCCGATGTTCTTGAGCAGTTCCTTGTAGTTGGTCTCGGTGACGTAGCGGTTGTGAATGCGCGTTTGCTTGGGCTTGTCCATCACGTGCAGCGCACCGAACTCATCGCCGTCCTCGGTGATGATCTTGAACTGGCAGCCGAGGTTCTCCAGCTGCTTGGCGATTCGCTCTACAGCGACGGTCTTGATGTTGCTCATGAGTAACTCCTTGCTTTAGTCTGCGAGCATGTTGTCGATCGCAGCCAACAGCGCAGCGGACTGCACGTTGACTTCCTTGCGCTTGTCGGGGTTGTCGCGCAGTTGTTGTGGGTGGGGCACGGTGTCCGCCACTGTCTTGGCCATGCTGAGCACGCTGTCGGGCAGAATGTCTGCGAACGCATGCAGCAGGTCGATCTCTTCGGCGATGTTCTCGCACACAGAGTCACGGAATATCGGTGGGCGCACATCGGTGCGGCCTGTCTTCTTGTCCACCACTGCGCGGTCTGACTTCGCAGTTACCTCGTTGAGCTTGGCCACGACCTCGCGCAGTCGCTGCAGCGGTTCCTTGAGCACGGCGTTCATGGACTCCTTGGTGGCTTGTTCCACTTCAGTACGCAACGCATCGAGCTCTTGCTCTTGCAGCGATACACGGAAGTCCTGCGCGTCAGTCACAGGGCGGTAGTTGACACGGAAGCGGAACTGCGCCTTGAGGTCTGTGAGGTCTGGGTACGCCCCGGGGTCGAACAGCGCGCCCTGCTGGCTCTGCGCCTGCTGCAGCACGTTGCTCCAGTTGTTGAGGAACGCCGTGACGCACTGGTCGAACTCCAGCTGGTACTTGCCGATACGCTCGGTGAACTCCATGAACTTTGCTGTCGGCAGCAGGTACTCACCACGTGACCACATGTATGTGACTCGCTCGATGTACGCCCGGGCCGACGACTCGACGTGGTTGATGGGCTGCACGAGGTGCTTGGGGTACAGGTCCTTGCGGAACTGGCCCGCACCGTGTGCGTTGTTGGCCCGCTCGGCATCGCGAGTGGCCTTCTCGTCTTTCTGTGTCATCTGCGGCTTGTTGACCGACAGCGACACGAGCAGTGCGTGGTTCTTGATTGACATGTGTTTCTCCTTAATCCCGTGGGATTACTTGGTTGCGTTCTTGGGCCAGCCCAGCTTGCTCAGGTCAGCGACCACGTTGGCAAGTGCAGGCAGGTTGGTGCTCGGTGCGGCTTCCTTGGGGTAGTACTTCTTGAACTCAGGCAGTGCCTTCTCCAGTTGCTTGAGCGTGCGGCACCCTTCGATGGCCGCTTCCAACTTTTGCTTGGCCGTGCGGCGTGCGTCACGGGCATCCTTGTACGCCTGCAGGATGGGCTCCAGCTGTGCGTCGCCCTTGATGACGTCGAAGCTGTAGTCGAAGCCGCACTCGTAGGCGACCACCCGGGCGTCACGCAGCGCATGTGGGTTGGTCTTGTACAGCTTGCGGCACTCAGGGCTCATGGCTTTCACCAGCGCCTCCTGGATGTTCTTCTTGGCCGTGGTCTCGGATTCGCGAGGCACGTCGTTCATGATGGAGCGCACGATGGCGGCTTTGATGACTTTGGTCAGGTTCATGATGATCTCCGTAAATAAATGAGTCAGTGAGTTAATCCCGTGGGATTAGGGTGGCATGGCCCGAGGCGTTCCCCGAGTCCATGTCCATTATTGTACCAGGTTACTCGCCAGTTGTCAAGCGAACGACCCCTGTACCAGTGACCATGGCCTGCTCCCAGGCGTATGAAAACGCGTCAAGGTGGTCGTCGGCGATGCCGCGCTCTATGCGGCCAAGCCGCTCATACTTCTGTGCCCAGACAGGAACCTCCCTGCGATACTGGAACTGCTCAAGCAGCCGTGCGGTTTGCTGGTGGTTGTACGCCAAGTGGTGCGGCTGGAGTTTGTCCTCCATGACCAGTGCCAGCTCGGCACGCAGTGCGGCCAGTTTGTTGGCTCGTGCGCGGTTGCGCGCGCCCCTGTTGCGGCTCATACCACGAGCTCCAGCTCCAGCTGATCCTTGTGCAACCGCGCGCGGATGTCGCGCTCCACTTGGTGGATGCAGTCCTCGATGACTTCCTCGAAGCCCTCGCGGTTCTCGGCCTCGATGATAGTTGACTCATAGCCACCAATGCAGTCGTAGTCGTCGGACTTCTCGCCGTCCTCATCGGTGGCGTAGACGAACACAGTGCACCAGTGCCAGTCATCTTCGTACCAGCCGTCGATGTAGGCGAAGTCCTTGTCCACAGCCTCGCGGGCCTTCTCATCGTCGGTGATGCCCCAATCACTCTTGGCTTTCTTGAGGGACTCCCACACGTCGTAGTACTTGCGCGTGCCGTGTCGGTACGAGCTGTACTTGCCAAGTGGACGCATCATGGACATGCGTGCACGTTCTTCGAGCTCCTCTGCCGAGTCCTCGCTGGTGTTCTGCGCGACGTAGTCGTCGACGTCTCCATCATCGCTGGGGTCGAACTCAAGCTCTACTGTGTTGCCGTGGCAGTCGGGGTACTCCACATCAGGCGCGCCGAAGTCGTAGTCGACCCGCACCTCGACGACGTACTTCTTGCCGCACTTGTGCTCGTAGGTCTCTGTGTGAATGGTGTAGTCGCTCATGATAATTTCTCCATGTCAGCTTGCACCCTGAGTTTCACCATCAGGGTTCTGGTGTACAGCGAAGCCAGCAGCCCTTGGCTGCTGGGCTCTCCTTGCATTGTGTCCATCGCGTCGCGTATTTGCTTCAGTGAGGACGTGATCTCGACAAGCAGCTCGCGCAGCTCGACTAATCCCATGGGATTACTGTTCTTGTTCATCACGGCCTCCACACGAACACGTCCAGCACCAGCACAACTGCGCACAGCACATAGACGATGGCCATCAATATAGTTTCTTTGGTCGGTTTCATTGCAGCTCCTCAAGTTCTCGTGCCACGGCCCACGCAACGAGCGCGGCCTTGGCCTCTTGCAGTGTGGCCACATGTGGCAGCCGCGCACTGCGGTCGTGGGTGTACGGCAGGAACACATCCGGCTCACCGTCTCTGCGGTCGCGCCGCACCCAGCCTATGGTCTCGCCCTCGGGGTACCAGTCCGTGTTGGCCTCGTCGTCGATCAGGTCCCAGAACATGAGGTGGTCCCACACCCATGAGCCTGGCTTGCCGCCCGGGCGTCCCTTCGTCCATCGTAGTTTCATCAGTGCTTCTCCAGCTCGCGGCGTGCGAAGTACATGGCTGCGTCGGCTTTGGCCTCGGCGAGCGTGGCGCGCATGGGGTACCACTGTTCATTTGAGGCCCCGCGTCTGAACGACCACTTGCGCACGCTACCCATGTCGAACTCAACAATCCACACATCCTGCACGCGGACGTCGTCGATGAACATGTCTAGATACACCGTGCCGCTGGGGCCGATGCTGGTGACTCTCCACTCGATGTTTGTCATTGCACCTCCTCCGGCTCAGCCAGTGGCATCACCCACCAGTCGTACTCACGGGCAACGTGCTCGTCTGCCCAGTCGTTGGCCTCGTCCACGGTGTCGAACGGGCCCACACAGTTAAACCCATCCACCGGGTTACCGCACATCACAATCGTTTTCATGTCATTCTCCTTAATCCCGTGGGATTACGTATCAGTTGTTCTTCGGGTCGTTGAGTGTGAGCCATGCACGCATCGCGGTGCGCAGCTCGTCGATGTTCTCGATCGCCTGTGTGTTCTCAAGGAATGCCATCATGCTCTGGCACTCGTACAGCGTCTCAGCGTCAGGCACGTCCAGCGGCACGCCAGCTGTCATGCGGTGTGTGATGGTCTGCATGCGTCCCAGTGCTGAGGCGATGGCGCCACGACGTGTGGCCTCTCGCAGCCGGGGCTTGTCCACCTCTGGCAGTGTGTGCTCGTGGATGTGCGACATCACCCGCAGTGCATGGGCTGGGTTGCATCGCGTGCCGCCGTCGTCCACCGCCGGGGTGTAGAACACCTGCGCGGTCGCTGTGGGGTAGTCCACCTTGTGGTTGTCGATGTACTGGCGGATGAACGCGTGGCGGTACAGCTCCTCGTGCCTGTTGGTTGTCATGGAGTATTTGCTCGGCGTAATCCACAGCTCAGACAGCCCGGTGTGGTGGTTGACCACGATCTGGCAAATCTTTGTCCTGAAGCTGTATCCGCTGCATACAGCTGTGAACAGCCCGCTGCGGTACGGGTTGCGTATCGCTGTCGCTGGTACCGCGTGCCAGTCGTGCAGGTGGCGGTGGGTGATCTCGTTGCTCATGCGGCTGCCGGTGCGTACCTTCTTGCCGTTGGCGAACGCCGCTGCGACTTGTTCGTGAGTGTGTGCCATGATGAATCCTTAAGTGAGTGAGTGAGTGAGTGAGTGAGTGAGTTGATGGCGCCGTCTGGGCCTAATCCCGTGGGATTAGATGACGTTACCGGTTGCCCCGGTGTGATGAGTTGAGACCCTGCAGCAGGGTGTGGTCAGTGACGACGATGTAATTCGACTTGGGCATGGGCACGATAGTGTGCCGGTGCGCCTTGGCCTGCTGCTCACCGCACGGCAGGCAGGTGTGCATACCCGCCCGCTCCCAGCGCAGGGCTGAGACGGGGTTGCCGCAGCAGACGCAGTGGTACTGGGTGCTGCGTGTTGTCATCGGTCGAACTCACTGGACTGGGTGATGAAGCACTCGTACTCCTCGGCCTCGAAATAATCCTGCAGCATGCGGCAATCCTCGAAGTTGCTGGTGACTTGCTGCACCATGCACGCATCCGAGTCTTGGAACCACACAGTGTGGCCGGAGTGCAACTCCTCGATCTCGTACGCCCAGCCGTTGCCGTAGGATGTGATGAAGTAGCGCCCGCAGTTGGAGGGGAACTGATTTGTAACCATGATGAACCTCATGAAGTAAGTGAACAAGTGAAGGTGGCTAATCCCGTGGGATTAAGCCGTGGCGTTGAGGGGCGCGCTTCGATGTCCGCTTTCCCACCCAACAGAATATATTGTAACAGATTACTCGTGACTTGTCAAGTCCTCGGAGGCAGGTTCGGGGTCCCCAAACAGGTTCTCGATCTTCGCGGGCTCCACAGGCGGCGCGCCGGCAGTGATGGTGCCCTTGACTTTGAGCAGCTGCACCTGGTTCGGCAGTAACTCAAGCTCCACAGCGCGCTGGCGCAAAACCCTGCGAACGAACGCAGACAGCGTAAGACATTCGGCATCTGCCATGGCACGAATAGCAGCGGCATCGTCATCGGGCATACGGATGTTGACCAGTTTCATACAAAGGGCTCCAAAAAGTGTAAAGGGACACACATCATACCACAACAAAAACAAAGACACGATATTCGAAAATAAAGCCTAAAAAATACAAGCCAATACAGAATAATACAGTGTAAGACAATCTACAACATCATCGTATAGCAGTTGTACACCGGTAGAAGTACGCTGTATGCTGGAAGTTGTAGGTTGTTTTACACGTAGCCAGGCTTAGCAGGCAAATCCCACGGGATTAGCAGGAAAAATACTTGACTGCCATACTAGGTCTCTACACGCAAGTGCTTGATTTACAAGGCTTTTTCGCGACTTTAGCAGATTAGCAGGAATTTTTCGGTACAGAGCGATTTCTGGGGGGAGTGGTGAAGCTGGGCCAAACAAATCTTGGCGGACACAAGTTTTCAAAGGTAGGGCTATATTATTTTATTATCTAATCTACTAAACATATTTATATACCCCCACTTTGCCCGCTCTACGGCCGTAAGTTGTTGATTTTGCACGCCTTTTAATCCCATGGGATTACTCGCAACTTAAAAAGTTATAGCAGCAATCTCGCGATGGCTCAACCATGCGGGTTACATCGTCTAAAGTTTCGTTTTCCGGCCCGATACTGTGGGGGGTATCCCGTCATTCGTCGGTCGTTCGTCGGCCATACGTCGTTCGTCGCTTACTGCGAGTAATCCCGTGGGATTAAGCCCGCCGCGCCTCGCGCTGATAGTAGTGCCTGATAGTAGTGAGCATCCCGGCCACGTGATAGTAGTGATAGTTCCGGGCGAAAAAAAGCCCGGCCATGGCCGGGCTTGGCAAGGCCTTGCGGCCTTGTGGGTTATGCGCTTGCGCTGCCGGTAACTTTGCGGCCTTGCGTGGCCTTTTCCAGTCTGTAGCCGGCTTCAATCAGCCGGGCCACAATTCGGGTTTTGTAAGTGGCGTCTGCGAGATATTCCTCCAAGTTGTCCAACCATGCCGCGAAAGCCTCCACGCCGTCCGCGGTGGCATTGACTGCCGCGGTGTTTTCGGTTTTCGCCTTGCGGCCGGCGCCGGCCTTGCGTGCGAGCCCGTTTGCTTCGCGCACTTGCTTTGCGGCGTCCCGCATAGCGTGTTTCGGCATGGCGAGCGCTTCGCCGGCGGTGACGTGCACGTCCGCTTTTTTGCCGTCAACCACGGCGGCCACGGTGACGGGTGTTTGTGCGGCGGCGTGCAGTGTCAGCGCATCCTTGAACAGCGCGCGCACGTTGTGCCCGGCGGCCTTGAAATCATCCGCGTATAAGGCGCAAACGGCGTCGATTCGCTCGCCCATGGGTTGCGCTGGGTTCAGTTGCGCGGCAGCTTTGCCGGCCGCTTCTTTGCAGCACTGCAGCATACTGGCGGCAGCTTTGCCGGCCTTGATGATAAGCGCGCCGGCGGCAGGGTCACGGTGGCCCAGGACGGCGTTTTGTGTGGTGGCTTTGCTCATGAGAAAATCTCCAAGTAAACAAGTAATCCGGGAAACCGCCCGGCCGGCATGGCATCTTGTTGCCATGGGTCTATTATAAGCGATAAATGGCGGGTAAGTCTAGCATTTAATCCCATGGAATTGGCCGAGCATGATAGTAGACGGCGGGGCCTGTGGCCGCGCGGCCATGTAATTTAGTTACGCGCAGGCAGTCGCATACTGGGGGCGCGCGAGGCTGTCAAGCCGCAGGCATGATAGTAGGATAGCGCAGGCAATAAAAAAGGCCCCGAAGGGCCAGAGGGTCAGGGCTTCATGCCATAGGCAAAGTACAGGATTAGCGGCATGGCAAACAAGAAGGCAGCGAAAGCAGCACAGGCTAGGTCGGTGATGAGTTTGAACATTTGAATCTCCAGTAAGTTAGTGGTGTGATTATACCGCGAGCAGGCGGCGCATGGTCAGGACGGGCGGGGCTGGAGATGATAGTAGGGCCACCCACCCCCCACAGGCCCCCCATGGGGGTACCCCCCGCCCCCCATCCAATATCCGGTGCGCGCTTGATGGGG
>VFQT010000710.1_pt1 | contig 45743 bp, 46 predicted proteins | sample 3512381 | NCBI WGS metagenome assembly VFQT01 (sample SAMN10412376, study PRJNA504923) | tailings metagenome | isolation source: Relicate 2 Philex TSF3 active mining site | place: Philippines: Tuba, Benguet | collected 2017-08-29 | reverse complement strand
GAAAGGGGCCCTTTTCTCCCCATCTGCAAGGATACGCCGAACTTCCAGAAGAACGGCGCTCAATCCCTGATTTCATGACCGGAATCGGCCAATATTTCGTGATAAACCTCTGCTATCCGCCGGGCCACTGCATCAGGACCATAGGCATCCATCGCCTTCTCCCGGATCTGATCCGCCAGGTAGCAACCCGATCCCTCGAACAGGTGCAACATGGCCCGGGACAGTGCTTCCGCATCTCCCGCAGGGATCAGCAGGCCTGTGGATCCATCCACGATATGCTCAGGACCGCCACAGACCGTGGCGATCACGGGCTTTCCGCATGACATCGCCTCGATGACCACCACGCCGAAGGTCTCGAACAGGCTCGGAAGCACGAACACATCGGCTTCCGTCAGCCTCAAACGAAGGGACGAACGGTCAAGCATACCCGAAAATTCGACCTTGTCCCCGATGCCGAGCGATTGACTACGGAGTTTCAGTGTATCGAGCAGGCCACCCGAACCGGCAATCACCAGGCGAACACCCGGCTGTCCCCTGAATGCGGCGGCAAAGGCGTCCAGGAGCAAAGCATGCCCTTTTTTTTCGGTGAGTTCCGCAACGTTGATGAAGGTGAAAACACCGGACCGTTTTTCAACCTCAGGCAATGGCTTCATGAAGGCGGGATCCAGCATATTCGGAATGAAGCGTACCTCATCCGCCAGCCTGCGTTGCTTCAAAAGCTCCGCCAGTGATGGACTCACCGCGATCACGGCACCCGCAGCGTCGTACACCCTCCGCAATGACGGATAGAAATGCTCCGGGATGATATTGCGCGCATAGTAGGTACTGTGTTCCGTCAGGCAATATGGAATGCCTGCGGATGCCAGAAGATCCACACAGGACGTACCCGCCAGCCAGGCATTGTGCACATGAACGATATCGGGCCGGCCATGCTGTTTGACGTAATCCTTGAACGCCCGGACCACGACGCGCCGATAATAGTCGAGTTCCTCCTGCAGCGTGCCGTCGCTCCAGCAAAGAAGCTGCCGGCGCAGGATCATGAGCCCATCCCGCTGTTCGTTACGCGAGGCTTCAGGCAACCACAGGGACCTGAGGATGGCCATACAAATACCACCGGGCGATGCGCCTTCGATCTGTCGGTAAAAAGTTCGCCTGCCCGTCAATTTTCGGAACAGACTCACCAGCAGTGGCTTGAGCGCCAGGGAGGGCGTGACGGAAATCACGCCGACCCGGTGACCCAGATCTCGAAGTGCCAGCCCCTGGTGATACTGGAAGATCCCCGAAACCGGAGACTGCGGAGGAATGAATGCTTCCGGAGGTATGATCAGAATATGCAACGGAGGTTTCACGGACATCACCGGAGTGTTCATTGGATGATATCTTGTGAAGGCGCAGCGTGTAACCTCTTCCGCAGCAGGTCCAGCGATGCTTCTTCTGCATTGAAGAGCAGATGCAATGTCTTCGACTCCATCGCACGCCAGCCATCGACGACATGCGTTGGATCGATGTGATCCGAAAAATAACCCCTCACACCCGATCTCAGCCCCTCGATCTCTTCAGGATCCATCACCATCAGTGCTTCGAGGATACTGTCCAGATCCGCCAGGTCCGAATAGGCGACGCAATCAAGCCTGTCTCTCAGGGGTGGATGCAGATGCCTCCCGTATTGCGTCACAGGGATCGTACCGACCGACATCGCCTCGATCATGTTATGCGAATGTGGCATCGACACTCCGGGCGTGGCAACGAAGAAATCAAACCTCGATAAGACCCGAAGCCATTGATCGGCGGGGATCCAGCAGGTGCGGCTGTCGATCAGACAAGCCAGGGGACGATCGATCGGCGCCGACAGGAAACGCTCCAGCGACGCATGATCAGCCGGACGCACCCACTCAACATGGCCTGAGGATAAATGTGAGAATACAATGCTCCGGGGCAGTAACCCAAAATGATCCCGGATCAGTTCCGGTGACCACTCCAGATCAGGCTGTCCGTACATCAGGATACGATGACGCGGCCTGCCCGGATCCGGCCTGAAGGGATGCCGCTGCATCAGCGGATGAATATGATAGGGGATCCGGAGGACATCTGCACCCGGCAGCGGGCGGAAATAATCCAGGTCGATGATGTATCGTTTGCCGATAACCGTCCCGGACGGGAGCACGTTATCGGCATGGAGTCCCAGGAAATCAACAGATGTCACATCCCGGAAAAGCGAACGGCGAAACAATCCCACTCCGGGCATCTGAAACACCGCCCGGTCATATCCGTATAGCCTGATCAAAAAGGACAGGCTCCTGTAAAAATAAATTCGATAACCCGCCTGTGAAAAATAACTCACCAGCAGATATCCGTAGCGCCCATGCCGGAAGTTTCGAATGCAGACCACCAGCGACAGATCCGAAGACCCGGGCCTTTCCGTAGATCGGTACAAGCCTGCGATATCCGAAACATTGCGCAGGGATTCCCGAAGGAGTATCCATCGGGTATGCATGACCGTTAGTAACTTCCTGGCGTTCGCGATCATGGTTCAGCTCAACAGATCCAGCAGCGTTCGTTCGGGCTGTAGATCATATGTATTTAAAATACGTTCGCGGGCGTCCTTCCCCCAGGATGCCCAATCTGATCTGAACATCCAGGCCCGTTCCATCGCCGCCGCAAATGATGCCGCATCAAGACCAGATGCCAGTACACCCGTCCTTCCGTCCTCAATGTATTCGGGCATGGCTCCCATCGGAGTGCCCGCAACAGGACGACCAGCCATCATCGCTTCGAACAGTACGATCGGGCCTGTATCCTGACGAGAAGGGATCAATATGAAGTGATGTTCGGCATACATCCTGCCTACATCTGAACAGTGCCCGTGGAAGAACACACGGTCACGTATAACCGAAGACTCAATATGTGAACGCAGTGTTTCCTCATCCTCACCCGCGCCATAGATGTCAAGTTGCCAGCATCGTTCTGTCCATGGATACTGGGACATGATCGACAGCACCAAATCCTGTCCCTTCCACCTTGTGATCAGCGAGCCGATCAGGGCGAAGCGAACCATCCCGGTCATATCGGGAAGCGGTGTTTGCCGGATCTCCGGCAGCGGTTGTGCAATCACCCGTCCCCGTAGGATAGGATCACCCGACTGCTCCCGATACACATCCAGCTGGAAGCGGGAAGTGAAGAGGCTTTGTGAGGCCTTCGCGAATACTTCACGAAACAGGTCCCGGGTCTTTTCCGGGTACACATGACCGATGGTCATGCTGTGATGCATCACGGTGAAGGGAACCTTCAACTGCCGGATAAAGACCATGAGATCATCCGGGTCCGTCGCGATCTCATCCCCCCCTGCCAGGCTGAAGAGGATATGATCGGGCCTGAAAGCGAGTATCCCGTCGTGATAGGTGATCTTCCGACCCTCAGGCAGTAATAGATTGAGGCACTTCTTTCGAAATCTTGCAGGCCATGATGGAAAGAACCTCCGCCGCAGCAACAATTTAGCGCCGGAGGCCTCAAGCGACCGGATCACCGGATGTTGCTCCGGCCAATCGAAAATGGATATAATTACCTCATGCCCTTCCGACAGTGCCAGTTGAGCGGTGCGCGTCCAGAGCTGCTCGCAGCCTCCCCAGGGAAATCCACAGGTCGTTATGAAAGCGATCCGCATGGCCGATTCACATGAGAAAAGACCGCAGAAGATTGGTCAGATAGGCGGGCTTTAAACGCAATGATGGCTGACGTTGCCATGCATCGCGCAGCAGGCGTCGCAGCATTATTTTATCGCCCTGAAGACGGGCATGCAAGATCTCCCGCAGGTACCAGGTTTCGCGGAGAGCTCCCGCTTCTTCATCGGTGAGATTCCCTTTTGCCTTGCCCTTCCTGCGCTCATAGGCGTTCAGACGGGCCAGTGCGCTGAACTGCGCAGCCCGCATGCCGTTTGCATCCTGAGAGATGCCCTGCGGATTCCTCCGATACAGATACAACGGTTCATCCACAAAATATAAAGTCCCGACTTCATCCAGTTTCAGATAGATATCATGGTCCAGCGCCTTCCTGAAGGCGGGATCGAATCCTTCCGTCGATAGATATGCAGCCCGCTTGAAGGTGGCAAAACTTCCGATACAGAGATTCCTTATGAGTTCCTCACCAGGTGCCAGGGGTCGGTAATGCCGATACTTCTCGATTACGTTCAGCGACTCATCGCACCACTGACAGGCGCTGTTGATCATGCTCGCATCCGGATGGAGGCGATGCGCTTCAAGCATCCTTTCCAATGCCTCGGGTGCCAGCGCGTCATCTGCACCCAACATCCCGACCACTGCTGCAAGGCTGTTGTCCATGGCCGTGCGGAAAGCGGCTGCAGCGCCCCGGTTTTCCGGGTGACGCACCCACCGGATGCGCTCATCCGGGAGGAACGGAGCAATGTATGAGTAGGAGTCATCCGTGGACGCATCATCCGCAATCACCAGTTCCCAGTCGGACATCGTCTGCGCCTGCATGCTTCGTACCAGATCAGGCAGGTATCGACCGTTGTTGTAGTTGGCTACGATGACGGAAAAGAGGGGATGATGCATCAGGAAAATCGCCGGTCTTTCAATCGGGTGAAATAACGTTCAACATATTTGTGCGATAACATCGCCAGGATGATGGTCGATCCGGCATAGATGGGTGCACCAATGATGTATCTGTTGTAATAAAGTAACGAGGCCGTACCCATTTCTGTCAACGGCCGCAACATTTGTTCCAGCCAGCCCTCCATCCACAACAAAGGCAGGAGATGATACAGGTAGATGCCATAGGAGATCACCCCCAGATACTGTCTGCGTCTGCCGTCCAGCCAACGGTTCGATTCCTGCAGGTCTTGTCCTTCGAAAGGCACGCAGGCGCCGAGCAGATGAAATGAAATGACGGCCAATGCCGACCTGAAACCGGCATCAGGCAGCGTCCAGGCCGTAAAGGAGGTGGCGATCGTTCCGGCCAGCCAGCACAATGCCAGCCAACCTGTCCAGCGCATGCGCAGCAACCGGCGCAGATTTGCAGGATCGAAACGCCGCAGATAAGCGAAAATCCCTCCCAGTCCGAACGCATCGAAACAGGAGATCGTTGACAGCTTGTGCGGCAGACCCGGCGCGGCCACCCGGAACAGGATCGAAAATAGGATCAGCCCCGTCATGACTTGCATGACCCGACGCATGGGCGTCTTCAGGATCACGAGCGGCCAGATCAGATAAAACTGTTCTTCGATGCTGAGCGACCAAAGATGCAACAAAGGCCTGGAGGCCGTATGTGACATCTCGAAGATATTGTACACGTATGCGAAAGCCCAGCGCATTTCTTCCCAGGCAACCATGGGTATGGTCAGCGCTACGATCGCCAGGTAGAGATAATAGATCGGAAAGATCCGAAGCGTCCGGCGGGCATAGAATCGTCCCAGATGCCTCAAGGTATGCGGGCCCGACGATCGGTATCCGAAGAGGATGTCCGTGATCAGAAATCCGCTGATCACGAAGAACAACTCAACACCGGCCGTCCCGGCAAACAGGTGCTTTGTCACCCCCGTCGGGAGATAGTGACTGAGGAGTACGGCCGCCACTGCGTAAAAACGCAGGGCATCCAGGCGTGGATGGTGGGCCCTGGCCTTGACCGTTGATGTATCGGACATGCTTGGTTGCAGATATCAGGCCTGCCGGGTGACACCCCTCCGGCTAAGCCATCCGCTGACCAGATGCCAAAGCGGTCTCAACGGCTTGAGGATGGGATAGTAATAGAAGATCGGCCCTTCGATCTCAAAGGCATCATGCGGCACCGGCGATTCCTGCATGATCCGATCGAACTCCTCTTCTGAGAAACCGAGTTTTTTGAGGACATAGGCCTTGTCGGCACGCAACGATTCAGGATCGTACAAAGGGGCTTCCAGTTCACGCAGTGCATGCTCCCGGTCGATCTGACCCGAGCAGATCAATGTGGAGAGATGTGCCTTCCGCTTGTCCACCTTGAATTTCACCGGAAGGATATAGGCCTGGTAGAACTTTGTGAAGATCGATTCGTAATGCTTTCCGCCATAATCCTGCCAGTCGAGGGCATGTTTCAGGGTTTCCTTGGCCTCGGCCTTGTTGTACGGAACCAGGTTCAACAACTCGACCGTCTCGATCCCACTGCGACGTATCCGATCCTTCGTCTGCTTGTCGATCAGCGGGAATGATCTGAGCGGAATGGTCCCGTATGTCCGATGGATATGACGAATATTGATGTAATCCGATTTCTTATGGGTCCAGTGATGCGGGAGTACCCCTTCCGTCACCACATTCGATCCGCTGAGCAGATACTTTATATTTAATTTGAAAGCGAGGCGATAGATGCTGGCAAAGATCGCATGATCGGTCAGCGCTTCGATGTCGATGACGGATGCCTTGAAATAAGCCCGCTGCAGGTCACGGAATTCGTTCCAGTCGATGACATAGGTCTGAAGGTCAAAGCCCAGTCGATTGACAATATGGGCGATGTTCTGTACCGCCTGTTCCGAATTCCAGCCATTATCAAAATGAATACAAAGAGGCCTGAGACCCAACTGCTTTGCCAGATAGGCGAGGTAACTGCTGTCGACCCCGCCACTCAGTCCCAGTATGCAGTCGTAGGGCGCATCTTTTCCGGCAGATTTGATCTCAGCCGTTTTCTCCGCCAGCAGTCTGGCCGCTTCTTCCGGCGGCGGTACCAGGAGGGCATGCAGCCGGTCATATTCATGGCAGTAATTGCATATGCCTTCAGCATCAAAGTGAATCCGGTCATCACCGACCGTGTCCATCACACATTTATTGCATCTCCTGTATTCACGGCTCATCTTAGATGCTTAGAAATTTCCGGCGTTGACGGTCGAACTCCGGACCCGTCCTGAAAAAACCGTTGTATTCAATATCGTTCCGGAACAATACACATTGTTCCGGATCCAGCTTTCTGATCAGCCTGGCAGGGTTTCCTGCGATCACGCAGTAACCTTCCGGAAAGGATTTGGTCACCACGGCCCCTGCCCCAACAATGGTGAAGTCGCCGAGTTCCACTTCCGGAAGGATCTTGACACCCATTCCCAGCCAGCAATATTTGCCGATCCTGATGGGCTTACCTGGAATATTTCGGCGAAGATCATAGAGATCATGATTGGAAGATATCAGTCCCACTTTATTTGCGATCTGGGTATAATCCCCGATGTAGATCGGATTCACCGCTTGTATGTAGCAACCTCTTTCATACCCGGGATTGGTATCCACACCACAGTAGACACGACGGGCTCCGCGTACCACACTGCCTGGATGCATGGGCCAGTAAGCCTCACGGTTTACGCCGATCACCTTTTGAATGAACCAGTGATGAAACCGAACGGGTGTCTGACTCTTACGGGTATCGCGGATGATGCGTGGCAATCGGAATAAGATCATCCAGTCGCGATAATAAGCGTAGATCCTGGATATGTAACGTCTCAACCCTGTCATGATGATACTGCATTGATCTGGGTCCAGCTGGAATGCTGGAACATGTTAAGTTCAGCATATTTGTCGAAATATGTCACCGATCCGTTAAGATCCCGACTTAACACTTCAAACTCGATGGCGCGTTCCACTTCGTCATCGATGCGCTCACCCATGCGTTTTACCCAGACGGTGACATGATACGTCCCGGGCAGGGTCTGAAGAAAGGGGACCGTGCATTCGACTTCATGTACCCCCTTATCGAAACGGGTCTGAAATCCCTCCCAGGGACTGACATACCCTACCAGCGTCACTCCCTGGATATTGTTGATGCACCATCCAATTTCAAGATTGCGAATATCCTCGAAAAGTTCGAATGCTATGCGCAGCCTGAATGACTTACCGATGAACAGGGTACTCGTCACCATGCCTGCTTCATCCATCAGCATGACAGACCGAAGTTTCGAAAAGTTGCAGACATGATGGCGTGCCTGGGCCAGGTCCACCACACCCGTGGCAGATTTGGATGATCTTACATACCGCTCAATGCCGGCGTTCACATCCCCGGAAAAATCGATCCGGCCGTTATGCAGGATCAATGCACTGCGGCAAAGTGTGCTGATGGCGGCCATGTTGTGGCTTACGAACAGGATCGTGCGACCCTCACCTTTGCTGACTTCACCCATTTTGCCCAGGCACTTCTGCTGGAATTCGACATCTCCCACTGCCAGTACTTCGTCTACGATGAGGATCTCGCTCTCCAGATGAGCTGCCACTGCAAAGGCCAGACGCACGTACATCCCGCTGCTGTAGCGTTTGACGGGCGTATCGATATATCGCTCGACCCCGCTGAAATCGACGATCTCGTCGAACTTTCTGCGGATCTCGCTCTTGCGCATCCCCAGGATGGCTCCGTTCAGAAAAATATTTTCGCGACCGGTGAGTTCCGGGTGAAAGCCGGTTCCCACTTCAAGCAGGGAGGCGATCCTTCCCTTGATGCGCACCTCGCCGGCTGATGGTGAGGTCACCCTGGACAGGATCTTAAGCAAGGTGCTCTTGCCGGCCCCGTTTCGGCCAATGACCCCTACGGTATCTCCGGAGCTGACGGAGAAATCAATGTCACGCAAACTGTAAACAACATCCCCGGAACCCTTTTGGGTGCGGTCGTTGGACTCACCGATCTTCAGGAATGGGTCCTCTTTGCCCATGAGCCTGGCCACCCAGCGATGCAGGTCCCTGCTCAGCGTACCGGTTCCGATCTCTCCCAGCCGGTAGAGCTTAGATAGCTGACTTACCTCGATGACATGATCCAAGAGGAGCGGATTAAACGGAGTCGATGAAAGTCTTCTCGACGCGATTGAAGATAACGATGCCTGTCAGCAGGATGACCATGCTGGAAACCAAAGCATAGGCCAGGGAGGCTATGCTCATATCACCTTTCCCCAGCAGACCGAGGCGTATGCCTTCGAGTACTGGCGTCATGGGATTGGCGGCAATGATGCCCTTCACGGATGGTGAGGCCGTGCTCAACGGATAGATGACCGGTGTTGCATACATCAGGAGTTGTACGCCGAAGGTCACCAAAAAGGCCAGGTCTCGGTACTTCGTCGTCAGCGCACTGATGATCATACCGCTGCCAAGGCCCAGAATGGCCATGATCAGGATCATCAATGGCAATAACAGCAGATAGGCGTTGACCTCTATCTTGAAGCCTTCGAAAAAGGAGTAATACACCAGCATACAGATCAGCAACAGGAACTGAACGCCGAATCGGACCAGGTTGCTTACGACGATGCTGAGCGGCATGATCAGCCGCGGAAAATAAACCTTGCCGAAAATATTCGCATTGTCACGGAATACCGATGATGTCTTGGTCAGACACTCCGCGAAGTAGTTCCAGGCAACGATCCCCGCCAAATAAAAAAGCGGTTGCGGAAGACCGTCCGTGCTCAGGCCTGCCAGTCGACCGAAAATGAAAACGTACATGACGGTCGTGAGTAGCGGCTGTAAGAAGAACCAGACCGGTCCCAGGATCGTCTGCTTGTAAAAGGAAACAAAATCCCGACGTACAAGCAAAGCCAGCAGATCCCTGTAGTTCCACACATCCTTCAGATGCAGGTCCAACAGCGGACTGTTCGGTCGTATCCGAAGATCCCAGTGTTCATGCGTTTTCTTGGGCGTCATATGTCAATTCATTCGAAAGGATGCCTGGAAATCGGAAGCTTCACAAATGGATGATAATCACCTGTAGCACCCACAGGCGTCTGCTTGCGGATATCATGAACGATCTGGATCGCATTGCGCGCTTCCTCGAGTTCAAAACCCTGCCCGTTCAAAATTCTGCGATAGCTCTCTGTGTGTAACTCCGTAAACCCTTCGCTGAACTCAAAGGATGCCCCATCGATCGAAAGTGATCGGTAAGTACGTTTGCCGGCGGCGATCACATCAGGTGGTATGGTGTCGATGTTGATGCTGAGGAACCAACGAACCCGGGCCTTTTCGAATTCCAGGAATCCCGCTGCGCGGTCGTGCGTATGTACATGCACCACGTTCTGCTGTACCGGACCAAAGATCCAGCTGAGCATGTCATAGAAATGCACGCCGATATTTGTGGCAATCCCTCCTGACTTGGACAGCTCCCCTTTCCAGCTCGTGTAATACCAGTTCCCGCGGGATGTGATATAGGTAAGGTCCACGTCATGTTTGCGGTCTCCGGCGGCTTCTATGCGATCCCTGAGGGCGATGATCGCCGGATGCAGCCGAAGTTGCAGGATGTTATAGACCTTGCGTCCTGATTCACGCTGCAGATCCGCGATGGAGTCAATATTCCAGGGGTTTAGCACCAATGGCTTTTCACAGATCACATCCGCATGATTCCTGAGTCCGAAACGGATATGTGCATCATGCAAATAATTCGGAGAACAGATGGATACATAATCAATAGGCGTCCGGCGAAGCCTCAGCTTTTCAATATGACGATCGAAGCGCTCGAATTCCGTGAAGAAATCCGCCTCCGGAAAATAACTGTCCATCACACCCACACTGTCGAAGCGATCGAGCGCACATACGATGGAATGCCCTGTCTCTTTTACCGCCCGCATGTGACGTGGCGCGATGAACCCCGCCGCACCTATAAGGGCAAAACGTCTTTGAGTATCTGTTGCTGCAATGTCAGACATATCGGATCTTTGTGGTTGCAGGCCCGCATTAATTTCTGATACCGAACCAGTTCAGGACAGATTGTATCAATTTCCTGCCTGGAAGCTTCTTACGTTTATCCGCTTCAAAATAATTGGCACCATAACTGCTGCCATAAGCTCCATAACCATAGCCTCCATAACCATAGTAACCGCCATACCCTCCGGTCTTGGCCTGGATATCATTCAATACCAGCGACATCCTGGGCAGTCGGCGGTTTACATAGATATCATCCAATAACTGCAACTGCTTCTTGAAAGTGTAGTTATGGCGGACAACATACAGACTCGCATCCGCATGCTTGCCCAGCACCACAGCGTCACCAACCAGTCCCACCGGGGCTGTATCCATGATCACCACATCATATTCATCCCGTACACGCTGGATGAACGCATCCAGCCTGGGATCCAGCAGCAATTCCGAAGGATTCGGCGGAATGGGTCCGCAGGCAATGACAAAGAGATTATCAATGCCCGGTACCGGAATAGGCAGTTCCTCGTATTCCACCCGTCCGATCACATGATTGGTGATGCCCTCACGCTTATGCATGCCCAGTCCACTCAGGATCCTGGGCTTACGGATGTCAAATTCAAGGATGACCGTACGCTTGCCGGAAAGCGCAAGTACGGCACCCATGTTCGTACTGATGAAAGACTTGCCTTCTCCACTCGTCGAGGAAGTTACCAGAATGACGGCCTTGTCCGGATTCGTCAGGAAATATTTAAGATTGGTTCGGATGATCCGGAACTGCTCGGCAATGAACTTGCGACTGGTCGGACTGACCACCAGCGTGCCCTCGTCCTGAGAATGTCCCAGCTCACCGATGATCGGGGCCGATGTGTTGCGCATGACATCCTGACGTCCCTTGACCTTGTCATTCAGGTATTCCAGCAGGAAGATGATGAACACGGGGATACCGAAGCCCAGCAGGAAGGCTGTGATATAGGTGGCTTTTTTATTCGGACGGATGGGCACGGAAGATGCCTGCGCGGACTCCAGCACCTTAACGTTCGACAGGGTGGAAGCTGAACTGATCGAGGTCTCTACCTTTTTCTCCATCAGGAAAGAATAAACCTGCTCCAGGATCTTCTGACGACGGGCGATGTCCAGCATCTCCTTCTCCTTAGCCGGCAGGCGGGAGATCTCCCGTCCGACCATCTGATTGCGGGTGGTGAGGTTTCCGACGGTCAGCCTCAGACCCTGACGGATATTGTTCAGGTTCTGCCGGATATCCTGACGCAGCCTGGAGATCGTGGTCTCCATATTCTGGATCATTGGATTTGCACGGGTAGTCGTCTTCAGCATCGTCTCCCGCTCTACCTGGAGGCGGTTGAACTCATTGATCTGAGCGGCGAGCGAAGGCTCCTGCAATCCAAGCAGTGACCCCACCTGACGATAGGGCTGCGTCTCATCACTGATGTATTTGATCAGGTTATCGACCAACTCCAGCTGAACACTCTGCTGAACGATCTCTTTGTCGAGGTCGTTCATCGCATCAAATACTTTCTGCGATTGCGCCTCCACGTTTATGACCATGTTCTTCTCCCGGGACCGGAGCAGATTTCCTTCCACCACGGCCAGCTCCTGATTGACCTCACTCAACTGCTCGTTGATGAAGGACAGGGTATTCTCTGCCGAAAGTTTATTTTCTTCCAAACCCAGCTTCTGATACTCCAGCATCCACTGATTGAGCACATCCAGTCCAAGCCGTGGATTCTCGGTCTCAAACGTGAGCCGCATGATGTTGTTGGACGTACCGGAAGGTACTGCTATAAGACCCTTCAAAAGCTCACCCGCTCTTTGCTCTGCAGACGCATAGGTAATGATGAAATCCGATGTATTGAAATTACCCAGACCGATCGGCTTCCTGAAAAGCATGAAACTACCCTGGGGAAGTTCGAACACCTGACCAAAAGAGATGGGTTTCTTCTCTTCACCCAGGGTGAATTGTCGATCATCCAGCACATGCACGGTCATACTGAAAGGTTTGGTGGAATCCTTCAGGCTGATGATCGATAGACGTACCGGCGTTTCTGGTGGATTAATGAGCGAAGTCCGGATCTTCCCCTCATTAAAAAATTGAATTTCAAGACCCAGCGCCCGTACTACCCGTTGGCCGATCCTGCGCGTCTGTACCACCTGGATCTCATCCTCGATGTTCTTGTTGGACCCCATGAACAACAACTCCTCCAGATCACTCTCTCCTGTAGGTGTCCGTGTGTTCGGATCCTTGACCATCAGGGTTGAGGTAACGCTGTAGATATTGGGTTCATAACGCAGACGGACATAGGTCATCACCATGAAAATGACGACCGATGCGATCACCAGGGGCAGAAAATGAATATACCTGAACAGGATCTCCCTCGGAGAAACCGGTTGGGGCTGTCTTTTCTGCACGTCCGACATATCGTTCATTGCTGGGCTCATGGGTGTGGTTTATCTGAATAGGACCGTGGACGCTAATACCAACATGGATACGATGGATACCAATATGGTTACTTTCCGCTGTAGCTCAAGATCACGGGCAGTGGGCTGACCTTCATCCGGCGTAACAACGATCACATCATTCTGACGAATGAAAAAATAGGGAGATGAAAAAATATCTTTTCGGGTCAGATCAAGTTTTGCATAGGTGCGCTTCCCATCCATCTCCCGGACCACCATCACATCGTCCTTACGACCATACACCGTAATATCACCCGCCAGCCCAAGCGCCTCCAGGATGCTTGCCTTTTCAGAAGGCAACTGATATACACCTGGCGCCTTGACCTCGCCAAGTACCGTGACCCTGAAATTACTGAACCGAATAACGCAATATGGATTCGTGAGTACGCCCATCTCCCGGATACGTTCCAGCAGGGTTGTCTCCAACTGTTTCTTGGTCAACCCGGCCACCTTTATCTTTCCGATCGAATGCAGCCTGATGTTACCCTCCACATCCACCAGATAACCACCTGAAGCGCCTGCGGCTTCGGTTGTCATTAGCCTGGAGCTCATAGGCGCCGTATTCAATGTGGCACCCGCCGCCTGATTAAAGATCTGGGTCGCCTGCGGATTGTCACTGTAAAAGGTGATGCTCAATACATCCCCACGCTGTATCACTTGCTCCGGTAATACAAAGTCCGTAGGTGGCAGGGAGTCGATACCACCCCCGAAATAAGGTACAGGACGATTTGTCCGACAGGAAGTTTGCACAAGCAAAATGGCCAGCAATACCGCCAGGCCCCTTGATGCACTGATCCGGATGCCGGAATGCATGCCCGGGATCTTGTTCATTGTTGTCATGTCTGATTCTTTGCGACAGGAATGATCTTGTCCTTGTCAACCTGAGCCACAAGCTTGTAACCCAGACTTTCGATCAAGACCTCCACTGTCTTGTGCATGATGCGTGTTACGGTAGCCTCACGATCCATCAACAGGCCTGTACGGATGATCACCTTATCATCCGGCTTCAACTCGATCGGCTCCACCTTCACGTCTGTATACTCATTCAGGAACCTGCGAATGTCCTCGATCTCACGGTCCTTGATGACGGCTGGCTTTCCCAGCCAGTAAATATAATTGATCACTCCCGGGATCATCCGAACCCTTGTCTGCTCCTCGGGAAGGATCCGGACAAATACATACGACTTGAACAACGGCTCATCCACCCACTTCATCCGATCGCTCCACTTCTTTTTTACCCGGTTCAGCGGGCAATAAGACTCGATCCCCTCGTCGGAAAGCAAGCTGTGAACCTTCTTCTCCCAACGGGGTTTTGTATATACAGCGTACCAGTATTTCTCTTTTTTATTCATGGCTTCGCCACCTCACTCCCATCCATGACAGGGTAGAGCATTTACGCACTCCTCCGGCACGGACATTAAAATCCCGCACCCGATGGATCGGATGGGGTGAAAACGAAATCCCGAAAGCAAATGTGCAGAACGGAAAGGCGTATATGTCGGCCGATGGGTATATCGTATTTTTTCTGTCACAAATATAGCCATTTTTAACATTAACAGCCGATCAGAAGCCCGATGTATCAAGAGAGATTTCCTCAATTTTCCTGTTGATAATCAGTCTTTTTTAACCCGATGTCATACAGAAGGCCGGGGCATCCGAAACGCCGGCTGCCTTCCCCTGAAATGACAGAAGGCCCGGGCAGGCGCCATGCCCGTTATTCCGCCATCGTAACCCTGCCATCCTCCAGCAGGTAGGTCGTGCTTTCGACCGCACACCAGGCCCGACCATCTGCGTCAAATGATAATTTTTCACCCGTCCGGCTGATCCATCCGATCTGACGGGCCGGATTGCCCACCATCATCGCATGGTCAGGCACATCCCGGATGATCACCGCACCGGCACCGATCAGCGCATACGCTCCGATCTCGACACCGCATACGATGGTCGCATTCGCACCAACGGTGCTGCCCTTTTTCAACAGGGTCCTGCGGAATTCCGACTTCCGCTCCACAAAACTTCGGGGATTGATCACATTCGTGAACACCATGGATGGCCCAAGAAAGACATCATCCTCCACTTCCACGCCGTTGTACACCGACACATTATTCTGGATCTTGACCCCGTTGCCGATGGTGACCCGATTGTCGATGAAAACGTTCTGACCGATATTACAACGCTCACCAATGACGGCGGTGGGCATCACATGGGAGAAATGCCAGATGCGTGTACCCGCTCCAATGCGGGCGCCATCATCCACCCATGAACTCGGATGGACATGAAAAGTATCTTGCATGGCTGAGCCGGTTTAGCGCTCCGGAAAGTCCCGGAGACCGGCCAAATTAGGACATTTTAAGGGAACAGATGCCGATGCCGGCATGAAATCGGCCTACTCACCCGCCGGTTCATTCCGCCAGGCAATCGGAGGCAGCAGGAATCCCGGACGCTTCTCGAAGCCATAGACGGGCGTGATCCCCTCGATGTTCCTGACCTCCAGGGGCACCTTCAACTCCCCGTTGATGATCCACCGTACATTGTGGATACAGACGGCGATGTTGATGATGAAAGACCCCTCGCGCAACAGGTTTGCATCGAGGATGGCCTCAGAGGTGTACACTCCTTCCTGCCAGGGTTCGATCGTCTTGTAAGAATCGTCGTGAAAGACCGTGAACAGGGTCATCTCACTTTTCTGTTCGATGAAATCAAATCCGACGCGCAAACCGGTGATGCGCTTCTTGATGCGATAGCGATAGCAAACCTTTATCGGGCGACTGCTTAGGAAGACCACCCCATCGGAATGCTCCTGCTGCAGGTCGAAATCAAGCAGTTCGAAATATTCATCCTCCGGCAGCGCCTTGAGCGATTCACTCAGGTCCGACGATTCGATCACATGCTGCATGTGATTGATATAGTAATTCAGTCCCTCCTTCACTTCTCCATGGTAATCCACCTGGCCATGCTTCATCACCAGCAACTTATTGCAAAGCGATCCGATGGAGATCATGTTGTGGCTCACGAACAGCACGGTCTTTCCGCCCTGCCGGCTCACTTCACCCATTTTTCCGAGCGACTTCTTCTGGAACTCGATATCGCCAACAGCCAATACTTCGTCCACGATCAGGATCTCACTCTCCAGATGTGCGGCCACCCCGAAGGCCAGCCTCACATACATCCCGCTGCTGTAGCGCTTCACAGGGGTGTCAATATATCGCTCCACGCCCGAGAAATCCACGATCTCGTCGAACTTCCGGGTGATCTCCTGCTTCGTCATCCCGAGGATCGCACCATTGAGGAAGATATTTTCCCGACCGGTCAGTTCGGGATGGAAGCCCGTACCCACTTCGAGCAGACTGGCCACCCGTCCCTTGATCCGGATGCGACCGGTACTCGGAGAGGTCGTCCGGCTCAATACCTTCAGCAGCGTGCTCTTGCCGGCTCCGTTCTTACCGATGATGCCCAGGACCTCACCCTGCTTGACATCGAATCCGACATCCTTGAGTGCAAAGACATAGTCGCTGGTGCCCTTCTTGGAACGATCATTCACTTCCCCGACCTTGAGCAAAGGATCTTCCTTGCCCTGGATGCGGTACCACCATCGATACAGATCATCCTTCAGAGTACCCGTACCCACGAGGCCCAGGCGATATTGCTTGCTGATATTTTCGACGTTGATGACAGTTCTCATAATCTTTAAACGGTATCCATGAAAGTTTTCTCGACCCGGTTGAAAATGACGGTTCCGATCACCATGATCACCGCCATTACCCCGAAACTATAAGCCAGACCAGCGATGCTGAATTCACCCGCTCCCAGATAAACGTACCGGAAGGCTTCCACCAGCCAGGAGATGGGATTGGCCTGGATCAGCCAGCGGAACTTCGCATCCATCGATGAGATGGGATAGATCACCGGGGTCGCATACATCAGCAACTGGATCCCGAAAGTGATCAGAAAGAAGAGATCACGATACTTGGTCGTCATTGCAGAGAGGATCAGACCAAGCCCCAGCGCAAGTCCGGCAAGGATCACCACCACCACCGGCGTCACCAGCAGGATGCCCACGATATCCGGGTGTACATCCGCCCCCGTCATCTTGTAATAGATGAGGAAAACAACGAAAAGCAGGAACTGGACCCCGAATTTCGCCAGCCCCGAAATGGCTCTGGACAAGGGCATCACCAGTCTCGGGAAATAGACCTTCCCGAAGATGTTCGCGTTGGTGGTGAACGTATTGCTCGTGTTCGTCAGGCAATCCGAAAAATAATTCCAGAGGGTGATGCCGGACATGTAGAAGAGTACCTGCGGCAGACCGTCCGTAGATATCTTGGCGATATTGCCGAAGATGATCGTGAACGTGACCGTCGTCAGCAGAGGCTGGATAAAGAACCACAGCGGACCCAGGATGGTCTGCTTGTACACCGATACAAGATCCCGGCGGACGAACATCATCAACAGATAGCCATGCCGCCATACTTCACGAAGATTCAGGGAGAAGAGACTTGATCGGGGCTCGATCACCATGTCCCAATCTTCCGCCAACTGGTTTTTTTCAGAATTCATGCCTTTTTCCATTCTGCCGCGATCAGCGACCTTGTAATATTTTCATCATCCCAAACCCTTGCCCCACCTTGAAAAATGTATCGGAAGGGCTTTCGGATGAACATTCTCAAAACGGAAGGCAGGACATTCTATTGCCCGGAACCTGATATGCCCCGGAAAAAAAGAGTGATCCCACGCGCACGCAAAATTAATCGTGGCCGGACCAACCGAGGCACAGCCTTACGGTTTCCGGCATTTTTCTGTAAATGAGATAAATGCTACATTAACGCACAGATCAACAAACAGCCAATCCCCGCAACATGCAGGAACGCTATCCATCCCTCGATGTTTTCCGCGGTGCCACCGTCGCCCTCATGATCCTGGTCAACAATCCCGGGAGCTGGGCCCATATCTACGCGCCCCTGGCACATGCTCCCTGGCATGGTGCCACCCCCACCGACCTGGTCTTCCCCTTCTTTCTCTTTGCCGTGGGCAACGCCCTAGCCTTCGTCATGCCCCGACTCGAACTTGCCGGACACACGGCCTTCCGGAACAAGGTCCTGCGACGTACCCTGCTCATCTTTGGCATCGGGCTGCTGCTCAATGCATTCCCCTTTGTTCGATACGATTCGGAGGGAGTACTCGTCATGAAACAATGGGAGAACCTGCGCATCATGGGCGTGCTGCAGCGCATCGCCCTCTGCTATATGCTGGCCTCCGCCTTCGCGTGGCTGTGGAAGGAACGCGGATCCCTGCTCGCAGGCGGCTTCCTGCTGCTGGGGTACTGGCTGCTCTGCCTCGGACTCGGCACCCCCGGAGACCCGTTCAGCCTGGAAGGATTTTTCGGAAATGCAGTCGACCGCGCCATCCTCGGCGAATCCCACCTATACCGCGGAGAAGGTGTTCCCTTCGATCCGGAAGGCATCATGAGCACCCTGCCCGCCGCCGTGAACACGCTCTTCGGCTATCTGACCGGCACTTATATCATCCGCAAAGGACGGAACTGGGAAATGTTGTCCAACCTCTACGCGGCCGGACTGGTACTGATCTTCGCAGGATTGTCCTGGGGATTGCTTTTCCCCATCAACAAAAAGATCTGGACAAGTTCCTATGTGCTCTACACCGTCGGCCTGGCGATGTGCGTGCTCGGTATTTTCATCCACCTGCTGGAATTCAGGAAGTCGGAAGGCATCTGGAGTCGCTTCTTCCTGGTCTTCGGCCGGAATCCGCTTTTCATCTTCGTATTGAGCGGCGTGGTAGCGAAGACCTACGGACTCTTTCGCATCGAAGACGGCATGAAGGATGGAAAACCCGTCTTCCGCGGACTGGGCAGCTGGATGTACGAACACCTCTTCGTTCCGCCCTTCGGCCAGCTCAACGGATCGCTGCTCTACGCCATCGCACATATACTCGTCTTCTGGCTGATCTGCCGATGGCTGGACCAGCGGAAGATCTACATCAGGGTCTGATGCTCCTGTCATTCATACACCTCAACCTTTATTCACAGTTCAAAAGACCGAGTTATGCGCTTCACCATCACACACCATACTGAACAAGGCTGGAATGAAGTAAGACTGACAGATACGCACCGTGGAACCATCGCGTCCATCATTCCATCGGCCGGCGCTTTGCTCAACGGCTTCAGTGTGGAACGGTCCCGTGTCCGGACGAACATCATCGATGGTTTCCGGGATGCGGCTGACTGGCGCGCGCGCATCGAAACAGGTTTTCAGAGTGCCAAACTCTCTCCCTTCGTATGCCGCCTGCGCGACAGCACCTACCACTGGCAGGGAGAAGAACTGCGCGTTGAAAAATTCAGCCTCAACGGCTCCGCCATTCACGGGATCCTGTATGACGCCTCCTTCGAAACCATCGAAGAAAAGATCCACGCCGATCATGCGGAAGTAGAGCTGCGACACAGTTACACGGGAGAAATCCCCGGCTATCCCTTCCCTTACGACTGCTACATCCGCTACCGACTATTGCCGGATGACAGCCTCGTCGTCACCACGGCCATCCATAACCGAAGCGAAACCTCCATCCCGGTTGCGGATGGCTGGCATCCATATTTCACACTCGGCGGACCCGTCGATGACCTGACCCTGCAGTTCCATGCCAAAGGACAGATGGAATACGATGCGGCGCTCCTCCCCACCGGTCGCATCCTGGAAACAAAGGATTGGGCTGCGCCGCGCAGGATCGGAGAAACAAACCTGGACGACGGCTTCGTGCTGGACTTCGGTTATACGCAACCGTTATGCACACTGTCAAATCCCGGAACAGGCATCTCCGTAGCCTTCCATCCGGAACCTTCATATCCTTATCTGCAGCTGTACATCCCGCCACACCGACGGAGTATTGCGATCGAAAACCTCAGCGCTGCACCCGATGCTTTCAACAACGGCATGGGACTCATTGCACTGGAGCCTGATCATACCCGGACCTTTTCCGTCCGCTATGCTATCTGTATGGGTTGACCCGCCCGGTTATACGCATGCCTGACGACGGAGCTGCTCGGTCAGTGCACCTCGTAGATCTCTGCCCAGCGGGTGGTGAAGCGCCGGCTGCGCAATTCCTGCCGCATCTTCCAGTTGCGCGTCATACCCGAAGCGGCATACTTGACGATGTCGTCACGCATGCTGACATTGAGATTGTCGATCGCATCCATCAGTCCCTTCGCCCGGCTCGGCTCCGCCGGCATGAATAGATTGCCCTGGATGGCGGTATCCGGGACCAGTCCGCCCAGGATCACGCCGGCCTTCAGGTATTTCATCCCGGGGCGGTACAATTGTTCGACCAGTGGCAGCGTATGCGCCGTCAGTTCATGCGTCACTGAGGTTGGCTGCGGCAACACCGCATACCGGTGGTCGCTCCGGGGTTCATACACATAACTGCCCGAACTGCCGCCGCTGGTGACCACAAAAACATCCACCGTGGTGGCCGCCGAATGCTGCCGCCGCAACTTCTCCGCCGCCCGGGCCGTGTACGTAGCGACGGCCTCCCGCAGGGCGCCTGCATCAAAGACAGGTGTGCCGAACATCCGCGTCGTGGCGATCATCTGCTTCTTTTCCAGCGGATCCTTCAAGGCAATGCAGGCATACCCGCGCAACTCCCGGATCAGACGCACCCCCACCACGCCGCCCAGCTGGCGACGCGCCCATTCCTCCGGCATCTGCCGCAGCTGCCAGGCCGTCCGGATTCCGTAATGATCCCGCAGGCGCACGGCATACCGACGACCGATCCCCCACAGATCCCCCACCTCCGTCCGCTCCAGTGCCGCCCGGATCGCCTCCTCCGAATCCAGCACCATCACACAGTTCGTGGCCTGCTTGTCTTTCTTCGCCAACCGGTTCGCCACCTTGCTCAGGAGCTTCGTCGGCGCCAGACCCACCGACACCCTGATCCCCGTCCACTCCTCCACCACCGTCCGCAAATGCAGGGCAAAAGACGCCAGCCGGTCCTCCGGGATATGCCGCAGATCCAAAAAAGCCTCATCCACCGAATACACCTCGACCCGCTCATGCCTGCCCTCGGCATCATCCATCAGATGACGCAGGGTGTCCATCACCCGCATGCTCATGTCGCCATACAGATGATAGTTCGATGAAAAAACCGAAACCTCGTGCGTCCGAAGCTGATCCCTGCACTGATAGAACGGTACACCCATGTCGATGCCGAGCGACTTCGCCTCGTCCGTCCGCGCGATGATGCAACCGTCATTGTTGCTCAACACCACCACCGGCCGCATCTGCAGATCCGGCCTGAACAGACGCTCACAGGAACAATAAAAACTGTTGCAGTCCACAATGCCCATCATACCGCCTCCTTTAATTATTGACCACCGGGATCACAACGCATGGATCACGTAGGTCACCACGCCCCAAACCGAAAACTCCGCGTAGGGATCCACATCGATCGGCGCCAGCTTGGGCGTCTCCGGGATGAGCCGGACACGATTCAGCGTCCGCTCCAGCCGACGGATCAGCATGTCGCCATTCAACGTCGCGATCACCACCCGCCCGCTCGCCGGCTTCAGACTCCGGTCCACGATCACCACGTCGCCGTCAAAGATCCCCGCCCCCGTCATCGCATCGCCCCGCACCCGCATGAAGAAAGTAGCCGGCTTATTGCGCACCAGCTGCTCGTTCAGATCGATGCCCCGCTCGGCATAGTCGTCCGTCGCCGCACCAAAACCGGTGGCCGCCGTCGTGCGCACCTGCTGCTGCGTGTATTGTCGCGTTCCGCGATAAGCGGCTCCTGATATCACTTCTCCGTCCATAGATATATTTTTTGGAATACTAAATTATTTAGTAATTTCATGCTAAACAATTTATCAAAGAAATTTATTTCCGATGGTACGAATGACAACGATGCCCGCCGGGCTTATGGACAGGAGATCTGAGCGCGGACCGAGCGGGGAAAGCTCCTGGCAGGAATGGATGTACCGGCTGGTGATCTGTCCCGAAGGAGAGGCAGCAGAACGGATCCGACAACTCAATGCCGGCAGGCCCATGGTCGGACAAAAACCACCCCTGCCATCCATCCCCCTGGTCGCCTTCCGCGGACGCGAAGCCATGGAAGACACCATCATCCGATGGGTGCAACGCGTATGCCGGATGCACAAACGGTTTCAGATATCCCTCGACCAACCCATACCGCATCCGGCCGGAGGATGGCGAATGAAGGTGACAGACCCAGGATCCCTGCGCCAGCTATCCGACAAACTCTCCGTCATCGATGACTACATCCGCTCATGCCACATGGGGCCCGTGCACCGGGAAACCAACTATGCCTGCCGGCAGGAAGGACTGCCCGTGGCAGCAGCGCTGACAGTCCCGGCAACGGGGGAATCAGACAAGCCATTTGCAGGGTTCATGGCGCACAGTCTCGTACTGACCCGGCAGGCTTATGCCGGAAGCACGACCGAGATCGTCAACCTCTTCGCGTTCCTCCCCTGAAAAAATGTGTTTACCTCCGGCGAAACCGGCAGAAAGACTGAAGACGGAAGAGAAAAATCACGCGCCGAACGGGTCATTTCTACAAGGAAGGAACTGCTGTACATGTGACTTTTACCAAAACAAGTCACATGAACGGAAACAAGCAAAACAACAGAGGCAGCCTCGATGATCAACTCCGCATCGAGAACGAGATCATCAAGATGAAACTCATGCTCGAACACGGAGCGAAGTTCTCTTCCGGAGATGGTTCAGCGACCATGGACCCCGCCCTGGAACATGCGTTCCTGAAACACGTGCTGGCCATGGAAGAGGAACATAAGAAAGGAAACAGCCTGACGGTTTTCGAAAAGATCGGCTGCCCGACCGACATCCCCGCTCCGGAAGACCTGACGAAAGACGAACTGCCCCACGCACTTCAGCGACTATTGGAACGACTGTCAGTTCAAGGCATACAGGTCAGGCCCGCAGAACAGAACATCGATCCCGAAGAATTCTATCGATTCCTCTCCAAAGACCTGATGGAAGTGAAAGTGCATGACATCCCAAATGTCCATTGCTTTCTGTTCGAAGCATTTGCAGAGCCCGACGGATGCCGGCTGGAACGGGTCGCCCGCGAAGAATGCCTGCAATCCATCATCGCCGGAAAGGCTCCGCTCGGAGAGATCAGCAGGGAAAGTCCCCTCAGATTGAACGGATTCGAACACCACGACCGCACATCCGTGCAGCACCGACTCATGAGATTCAGAGCACCCTACGAAGATGTACTCGGACTGACCAAACGGATCGATCGCACCATACTGGAGAAGGATACCTGCACCGTTTATGGCTCACACGAAACATCCCTGTGCATGAAAGACCGATGTGAGATCGTGCGCGGTGACTGGTTCGTCACCTTCCAGCGCAATGCCGACAATACCTGGCGGATCATGGAAATCGACATCGACGGACTCCGGATCTGAAGCAGGATCGACAGAAATACCGGAAGGACATTTTCAACCTGTCGATGGTGAATGTATGCGCAGCTTTCTATAACTTCCGGTCTCACGCCAGACCCATGTCATTAGCTTCCAATCCCAGATACCCGGCCATCGACCTGCTGCGGGGAATTACCGTATGCTTCATGATCATCGTCAATACCGGTGGATCCGGTGCTGAACCCTACGCACTGCTCCAACATGCCGAATGGCACGGGTTCACGCCAACCGACCTGGTGTTCCCGACCTTTCTGTTCGTCGTGGGCAACGCCCTGGCCTTCACCCTGCCGGCCATGCAAGGGCCGGAGAACCGTCAGGCAGCGATGAAGATCCTGAAACGTACCGCCCTGATCTTTCTGCTGGGTTACCTCATGTACTGGTTCCCGTTCGTACGCTTCAGCGAAACGGAGGGATGGACATGGAAACCCATCGCCGAAACCCGCATCCTCGGGGTGCTGCAACGGATCGCCCTCTGCTATGGGATCAGTGCCTTGATGCTGAGGGCACTTCCGGCCCGGACCATCTGGATCACCGGGATCGCGATCCTCTTGGGATACTGGGCCATGCTGGGCTGGGGCGGAGATTATACCATTGAGGGAAATATGGCCCGACAGATCGACAGGTTCCTGCTCGGGGATGCGCATCTGTATCATGGAGATGATATCGCCTTCGATCCCGAAGGATTGCTCAGCACCCTGCCTGCACTGATCAACGTATGGGCGGGCTACTTTGCGGCCACTCATATCCGCAAACATGGCCATTCGTACAAAACAGTGGCAGACCTGCTGGTGGCTGCCGTCATCATGCTGGCCGTGGCGTATCTCTGGGATCGCCTGTTCCCGGTGAACAAGAAACTCTGGACCAGTTCATTCTCCTTGCTTACCAGCGGACTGTCCATGGCGATCTTGGCCTTGCTGTTACATCTTTCAGAGATCCACAGGTACAGGATGGGCGCGGGATTCTTTGGCGTGTTCGGGCGTAATCCGCTCTTCATCTACCTGCTCTCCGAATTGATCGCCATCCTCATGTGGGCCATACCCGCAGGAGATAGATCGGTCTATCAATATGTGAACGATGAGGTATTCCAAGCCCTCATGCCTGGTTCAAACGGATCGCTCCTTTTCGCACTAACGGTGATGTTCACCTGCTGGATCGCCGGACTGGTACTCGACAAGAAACGGATTTACATCCGGGTCTGATCTGGATCAGAACGATAGCGCAGGCAGGTCCGGATAGTCGAACGGCTCTGTAGGATCCGTTATCTCCCTGAAATCCTTCCGGATGGTCTGCGCATGCATCCCCGATGATGGGTACTGCCAGGAGGTAAGCCCGCGGATCTCTGCTTCCGGAAGGTCTTCCCGGATCCAGGCCTCCGCATGATCCTCGTCCAGGATCAGGGGCATCCTCTTTTTCCGGTTATGCACTTCCGACATCAGATCATTCGCGGCTGTGGTCACGATGGCAAAGGTCTCCATCATCTCCCCGGTCTCCTGATCCGTCCATGGCTGCCAGATGCCACCCATGAAAAAATACTCCTGATCGGGCAAGGTGATATGATAAGGATAGGCCTGATCTTTCTTTGATCCGGGCGGGGTAAAATGTCTCCACTCGTAGAAGCCGGACGACAACACCAGACATCGTCTTCGCAGCGCTGCCTGCTTGTAGGATACTTTCTCCAGCATCTCCTCTCCAATGGCATTCAAGGTATTCCGCGGCGGATCGCGTCTGCCCGTCTTTGGATTGATCCCTCCATGACGGAAATGTGCCCAGTCTGCGGATGTTCGCACATAAAAGGGAACCAACTCCCAGTGCATCAGTACCAGGTCTGCATCCGATCCACCATGTTTCGGACGAAGCACCGGCCATTGCCCGTAGGCAAACCCGCTCTGCATGGGTCGTTGCAACTCCGGTCTGAAGGTCCTGATCTCCTTTTCGATCTTCTTCAATCGGATATGCTCAGCACGATTTACCTGGATCCCGTTGTAAAAACACATATCCCAAGTTACGAATTCAGCATCGCATCCCCCGGGGCTGACACGCTCCTGCGATAAAAGTCGCATGAATTGAGTTATTTCGTGGGATGATCATGGACGACGAACACTTCATGAAACTGGCGCTGACCGAGGCTAAAAAGGCATTTGATGCCGGAGAAGTACCCGTCGGGGCCATCATCGTGGCAGGCAACCGCATCATTGCGCGGGGACATAACATGGTGGAACGCCTCAACGACGCGACCGCACACGCCGAGATGATCGCCATCACCTCCGCTTTCAATCAGATCGGCGCCAAATACCTGACGGATACCACACTGTACGTCACCGTCGAACCCTGCCTCATGTGCACGGGCGCCATCTACTGGAGCAAGATCGACCGGATCGTATGGGGAGCGGATGACGAAAAGAATGGCCACCGACGCGTAACCGGCGAAAACTGGGCCTTTCATCCCAAAGCATCCATCACCAGGGGAATACTCGGTGAAGAAGCGGCACAACTCATGAAAGCCTTCTTCAGGGCCAGACGTTGATGCCAGGGGGTGAACCACCCTTTCTCCATAAAAGATCATCGTTTTTTCAGACGGCGACATGTTCACTGAACAGGCTGAACCGAATGGGCTTACCTTTGTTCTTTCAAAAAAACTAAACTATGCCATTCACATTAGCACCCCTGCCTTACGGCCACGATGCACTGGAACCCCATATCGACACAACGACGATGCAGATCCACCATGGCAAGCATCATCAGGCGTACGTCGACAACCTGAACAAGGCCATCGCAGGGACTGAGCACGAAGGAAAAACCCTGGAAGAACTCGTCGCCCATGCAGGCTCCATCTCCGCAGCGGTTCGCAACAACGGTGGAGGTCACTGGAACCATACCTTCTTTTGGGAATCACTCGCTCCGAATGCCGGTGGCGTACCCACCGGTGCCCTGGCCGCCGCCATTGATGCAGCATTCGGTTCCTTTGATGCCTTCAAGGAGAAATTCAGCACTGCCGGTATGACACGCTTCGGAAGCGGCTGGGCATGGCTGATCGTGAAGGACGGAGCCTTGCACATCTCCAGCACCCCCAACCAGGACAATCCGCTGATGGATGTCGCCGAAGTGAAGGGAACCCCGATCCTCGGCGTCGATGTATGGGAGCATGCCTATTATCTGAAATACCAGAACCGCCGGGCAGAATACCTGTCAGCTTTCTGGAATGTTGTCAACTGGAACAAAGTGGCTGAAAGATTCGGAAAGTAAGATCGGTCCGGCATTGATCCATACAAAGAGGGCAAGGGTTTCGATCCTTGCCCTCTTTCATTTACGGCACAGGATCATACCCCGATCCGCCCCAGGGATGACATCTCGAGATCCTTTTGATGGCAAGCCAGGTCCCCCTGATGGGGCCATGTCGACGCAACGCCTTTATGGCATAGGATGAACAGGTCGGCGTGTATCTGCACCGGGGAGGGATCATCGGAGAGATCACCCATTGATAGAAGCGGATGGGCAGGATCAACGGCAGGATCAGCAGCCTGCGCATGACCGAAGTGTATTCCTCCCGATCAGTGGCTTTGTCGCACATAACGCTGCTGAAGTTTTTGAATGACGGCCGCTACCTGCAACATCACAGAAGCCTGATCAGGCACTACCCCGCCCCGATAGATCAGAAATATATACAGCCGCTCGGAACCACCCTCAAAATGCGCCCGAAGTGGCTCTTGTTGCAGCCGCCACGCCTCCCGCATCAGTCGTTTTACACGATTACGTTGCACGGCCTGCCTGAATTGACGGGCCGGTGCACTGAAACCGACCTGCACTCCACCCTCCGGATGTGGTGTCAGCAAGGATAGTGCACGAACCTGGCCTACGGATACACCCTGGCCCGATGCGAACAAGGCCGCAATGGTCTTCCTGCTCTTCAGTCGCTCCGATCTCTTCAGTGTGAATGTTCCGGGCAAATCCTGTGACTTGAGATATGTAAAACAAAAATAGCCCCGGTATGCTTACCGGAGCTATGAAAAATATCGGATACCCCCCGAATTACTTCTGCCTGAATTCGTCGGAGACCGTGAGCTTATGACGTCCCTTGCGGCGACGGCTGGCCAGAACCTTACGACCGTTGGCCGATTGCATGCGCTTGCGGAAACCGTGAACGGACTTCCGGCGACGACGATGGGGTTGAAATGTACGTTTCATTGTGTTAGTGCATTAACGCGTTGCTGTAAAATGGATCGGGAGAACGACCCTGTTACTCATTCCGTCCACAGGTCACCACACCCGTGGATTTGTGAAAGGATGGCAAAGGTAAGAAATTTTCTGCGATCTACCAACCGGAATCTCCCGAGAGGCGAATATGTTCAGCATGGACGATCCCGCCATAAAATCGTGCCGCCTCCCGGTCAAAGATATCTGCACGGTCGGTCGTACAAAAACGCCGCGTACCCTGTCCTTCGGTCACACCGGAGATCCGATGCAACATCTCCGGATGTCTTTCCAGATAATCACGGAGACTGTTGGCCACAATGTCTCCCTGGTCGATCACTTGTATGTGCGCGGGGAGAAAACGGCGGATGCGATTCGCCAGCAATGGATAATGGGTACAACCCAGCAGGATCGTGTCGATCAGCGGACTTTGGTTCATAAGGGAACCGAGATATTTCTGAACGAATGGATCGGCGGCCGGATCCAGGTATTCGCCCGTCTCGATCAATGGCACCCAGAGCGGACAGGCTTGCTGCCATACATGGAGCTCCGGGAAGAATTTACGGATCTCCATCGGATAGGACGCGGAACGAACCGTGCCATCCGTTGCCAGGATACCTACATGTCCGGATGCAGAGTACGCACCGATCACTTCTGCAGTAGGCCTGATCACGCCCAACACCCTGTTGTCGGTTGCCCATACTGGCAGGTCACGCTGTTGTACATTCCTCAAGGCCTTGGCAGAAGCGGTATTGCAGGCCAGGATCACCAGCGGGCATCCCTGATCGAAAAACCAGCGCACGGCCTCACGCGTATAAGCATATACGGTTTCGAATGAACGGGGACCGTAGGGTGCCCGCGCGTTGTCGCCCAGGTAGATATAGTCATGCTCTGGTAAATGCCTGACCAGGGAAGATAAAATGGTGAGCCCACCATATCCCGAATCAAATACACCGATAGGACCCATTCCTGCTGATTGCACACTTATGGATGTCATCTGCCTGAACCTTTGATGAGATCATCAGCACTTTTAGCGGAAACGACGAATCATCCTAAAAAGACAAGGGGAAAGTCAGCCTGGTCGGCGCACTTTCCCCTCGGTATCACGATGCTGTACTGTTCGAATGATTACTTTCCACCACCCGGTTTCGGAGGTGCTGCAGCGGCACCGCCTCCCAGTTTTTTACGGATCGCAGGTAACAGGTCGTCGGCATCGGGCTGTACGATCAATGCCTCTTTGCGGAATACGTAGCCATAACCACTGGCCTTGGCTACATCAGCGATCAGTGAATTAGCCTTCTGAGCAACCGGAGTCATTAACTCTTCCTGCTTCTGTTGCATCTGCTGCTGGTAGCTGCCCTCGAAACCCTGAAGGTCAACCAGGAGTTTTTTCATCTTCTCGCGATTGGCGGTGCGGATGGCGTTGGACCACTTGGTGGAGTCCGCCTTGAAAATGCTGTCCTGACGATTCAGCTCCCGAACAGTTTCCGCGTAGTTGATCTGAAGGGCACTATCGTACTGAGCCATCTCAGACATGGCCTTCTTGTATTCAGGCATCAGCTGAACCACTTCGTCCAAACTGACATACGCAATCTTGGTTTGGGCACTAAGCGAACCGGCGGAAGCCATCGCCAGGAACATCATACCCATGAACACTACTTTCTTCATTGATTGTTTGTTTTATCTGTTAAGTCGTTCAGCGTCGAACAGTGGTTGTCGGGCTGGTATCGATTTCGTGATTATTTAACACCCAACGCCTTTAGTATATCGTCACTTCTATCCAGTTTGGGGTCGGCAAATATAACGGTAATTCCTTCACTTTTATCCAAAATAAAATCATACTGCCGCTCCGTAGCCAACTTCTGGATGGCGTTGTACACCTTGTCCTGGATCGGCTTCACCAATTCCTGACGCTTCTTGAACAGATCTCCTTCGAACCCGAATCTGCGCTTTTGCAGATCACGTAATTCTTTCTCTCGATTGAATAATTCATCTTCACGTTTCTTACGCAAAGTTTCACTGAGCATGACCTGCTCCGCTTCGAAACTTCGGTACATGGCATCGAGCTGAGCCTGTTTTGCCTCGATCTCCTTCTGCCACTGCTCACTGGCCTGATCGAGTTTTTGCTGGGCTTCCTTGTATTCCGGCATGCGGTCAAGGATGTATTTTGTGTCGATGACGGCATAGCGCTGTGCAGATGCGGAGAGCGTTGTCAGTGCGACGAACAGCGCAGAAAGGATCCAATGCTTCATGGCCGTGATGTTTTAATATGTGTAGATTCTGAGTGGCTTATTCAGGTTCGAATCCAAGCATGAAAGTAAATTTACTCGCATCCCTGAGCTTGCCGGTGGATGTCACCCGATCCAACCCAATGCCATAGTCGAAGCCCAGCAGACCAAACATAGGCAGGAAGAACCGGACACCCAGGCCCACCGACCTGCGAAGCTCGAACGGATTCCACTGCTTCACGCTGTACCAACCATTGGCTGCCTCAAAGAAAGCCAGGCCAAAGATGGTACTGCTGGGATTGGTAACAAATGGGTACCTCAACTCCATCGTGTACTTATTGAAGATGGTGAAGAAGTTGGAGGCCCTGGATATATCCGGGTTGATCGTGGGATCACTCACCTGATATACCGGATAACCGCGATGTGCGATGATGTCATAACCCAGTACACCGAAGTTGTTCGTCAGACCGGCATCACCCACCTGGAAGCGCTCGAACGGAGAGATGGGCAGGTCTTTGTTGTAGCGACCCATGAAACCATACTTAGCGGCGAAACGCAACACGAACTGACGGGTTTTGTCTTCCCCCGTGGCACGACCCAGCGGTACGAACCACTCAGCGTTGAAGCGCCACTTGTGATATTCCACGAGCTTGTAAATGTCGTTCTGATCGATCCCCAGGAAGGAAGACCATGGTGGGGTGAATGCCCCGCTGAGCATGAAGTTAGAGCCGCTACGCGGGAAGATCGGCTGATCTACTGAGGCGCGGGATAATGCAATCCTCAGGTTCAGGTTGGATGATCGTCCCGTAGAAAAGGTCGGGAATATGGCGTAGTTCCTTGACTGGTAATTTATATAACTCAGGGTATAGACCAGGGTAAAGAAGTCATCCGGCCACTTCAATTGCTTACCCAGGGAAATGGATCCGCCAGTCGTATTCAGGAATGAAGAATCGGCATAATTCCGGTCAAACATACCCGTGAAAGGGTTGTATGCATTGGAAAACCGGGTATTGAAGACACTGACCGTGAATGAGTTCCGCTTCTTGCCACCCAACCACGGTTCCGTGAAGGAGAAGTTCAGCGAACGGAAGAAACGACCATTCGACTGGAACCGCAAACTCAGCTTCTGGCCACCACCCGAAGGCAGCGGATCCCAGGATTCTTTGCTGAAAATATTCTTGATCGAGAAGTTATTGAAGGTCACACCCAAAGTACCCGTCAGACCAATATTACCGCCCCAGCCCGCACTCAACTCAAGCTGATCGGAGGATTTCTCTTCCAGGGAATAATTGATGTCCACCGTTCCATCTTCCTGGTTCGGTACCGGATTGATGCCGATCTTCTCCTGGTTGAAATATCCCAGCTGAGAGAGTTCGCGCTGGGTACGGATGATATCCGAACGACTGAACTTCTCTCCCGGCAGGGTTCTGATCTCCCTGCGGATGACATACTCTCTGGTCTTGTCGTTCCCCTCGATCTTGATGTTCTTGATCGTTGCCTGCGGACCTTCCATGATCCGGATCTCATGGTCAATGGTATCGTTGTAAACGGAAGTCTCGACCGGATCGATCTGGAAGAAGAGATAACCATTGTCCATGTACAAAGAACTGATGTCACCTCCTTCCGGAGAAAGCTGCTTGCCTAGTTTCTTGTTCAGGGTCTCAATGTTGTAGATCTCTCCCTTCTTGATCCCGAGGAGCATATGCAGGATGGAATCCGGATACTTTGTATTCCCCTTCCATGTCATGTTCCCGAAATAATAACGGCGCCCCTCATCGACCTTTAAGGCAACATTGAGGTTTCCTTTGCGATCATAATACTGGGTATCTGCGGCGATCACCGCGTCACGATATCCAATGGAGTTGTAATATTCCAGGACTTTTTCCTTGTCTTCCCGGTACTTTTTATCATTGAACTTGGCAGAACCGAAGCGAAAACGAAACCAGGGTTCGAGGAATTGAAGGGTCTGGGTCGGTACCAGGAACTTTTTCTCCCTGATGAATTCCTTCGCCATCATGCCGGTCACCGTTCCGTAAGGGCTCCAGATACTGTCAGGCTGAAGGGTGAAGCGCATACGCTCCTTTGTACCCTTCATCTTCTTTTTTAACTTGGTCTCTTCGACAGAATTGTTGCCGAAAAAATGTACTTCATCTATCCGAACCTTTTTGCCCTTATCGATCTGAAACTCCAGGATCACCCGGCCTGCAGCATTAGGGTCAGGAATTTCCTTGATATTGGTCTCGGCCCCCTGAAATCCCTTCTCCGTGTAATATTTTGAAATGGCCTCCAACGCAGACAAGCGCATGTTGTCCGTGATGACCCGGCTTTTGAACAACCCAACTTTATCCTTCAACTCTTCCGCTTCTCCTTTTCTGATGCCGGAAAACCGGAAATCAGACAGCATCGGACGTTCCTGGGCCACTATTTCGACCCAGATATTACGATCCTCCAGTTTGGTGATGAAGATGTTGATATTGGTGAACATGTTCTGGGCCCAAAGCTTGTTGATGGCCTTGGCGAAATTGTCACCACCCGGGATGGTCACTTCATCTCCAACAGACAGACCAGAGACAGATATCACAATGGCGGCGTCAAATTTCACATTGCCTGTGACCTTTATATCAGCGATCGTGTACTTTTTGGGGATCTTGGCATCAAATATGGCCAATAGCTCGGGATCCACCGATGCAGCAGGAATGGTATCCGTTTGTGCCAACCCGGAGAAAGCCGAGAGTGTGAAAAGAAAAAGGCCAAGGAACGACAGGGTCCGCTTCATCCGGGTTACTTTACGAAGGGGCAAAATAACTGCTTTTTGTGTAATGGTATGTTAAAGAAGGGGTTTACTCCCCTGTGATCAGGCATTCTCATTGATTTCCTCCTGTAATTGACGGCTGGTTTTTCCAAACCTGCGCTCCCGACCCTGATAGTCGATGATCGCTTCGTAGAGATGCTCCTTCCTGAAATCAGGCCAACGCGTCGAAGTGAAATAAAGCTCGGCATAGGCCAGCTGGTATAAGAGAAAGTTACTGATCCTATACTCGCCGCTGGTGCGGATCATCAGTTCCGGATCAGGTAAACCACTCGTTGCCAGATAGTTCTGAAGGGTATCCTGACCGATTTGCTCCGGCTCCACTTTGCCTTCCTTCACATCCCGGGCGATCCGTTTGACCGCATTCACCAACTCCCACCTTGAACTGTAACTCAACGCCATGACCAGATTGAGGCCCGTGTTCTGTGCGGTCATATCCAACGCCTCAGACAAAGCCTGCTTGGCATAGTCAGGCAGCATGGACATGTCTCCGATCACATGCAGCCGGATATTGTTTCGGTTCAGGATCGGTACCTCCTTGCGGATCGTCTCCACCAGCAATTCCATCAATCCGTTCACCTCAGGCTCAGGCCTGTCCCAATTCTCCGTGGAAAATGCATAAAGGGTCAGATACTCCACATTCAGTTCCGCACAGCCCTCTACGATGTTACGCACGCTCTCCACCCCGTGGAAATGCCCGTAGAGACGATCCTGTCCCTGCTCCTGTGCCCACCTGCCATTGCCGTCCATAATAATGGCAATGTGTCGGGGCAGCCGTTGCAGATCGATCTTCTCCTTGGATGTCATATTCGGAAATAATGTGCAAAGATACTACTATGCGGGGAAGATGGACGAAAAACAGCCAGGGAGCTGTTTACTCCGGACATCTGTAGGAGGACAGCGAGAAGGAAATCCCGGCCTGGACGAATATATATTGGTCTCGCTGGGCACTGAACCCCCGCTGGCGGCCGGCGTAGCCAATCGGTACGCCCGTATCCCCCGATCGGTCCTGCAACTGAAACGCCACTGAAGGCGACCCGTTTGCCAGAGGTGGAAAAACACCCGGACCGGCAAAGGTCGTGCTCACATCGTCCAGATAATCAGTCGTGGTGAACCGGTGGGTCGCCTCCAGCATCAGATTGATATTTCGGGTCAGATTATACTTGATGCCCATCCCGATCGGAAAACAAAATGCCATGGTTTTGTAGAAATTCCGCTCCGGATAGAGCGTGGATCCCTGACCCTCCGTAGCCAAAGGCCTCAGATAATGCTTCTCCCCATTGAGATAAGCATACGGATTGAAAGTAAAGATGCCCGCTCCCAGTGTTACATAGGGCGTGAAGAAATAATCATCACTCCAAGGCTCGAAACGAAAAAAATTGAAATCACCCTGGAGTCCGATCTCAAATAACCGGGTGTTGAAACTCAAATTGCGCCGACGATTGAACTCAATGCTACTATACCTGTCCGAATAACCCAGCTGGGCATAATTCGCCGCCAGTCTGACCGCCACGTAATTGCCCAGTTGCTTGCGCATGAACAAACCTACCGATGGCTTGGGCCGGTTCAATGCAGCCCGACTGTTCAGATCCCCGAAATAATGCGCACCACCGAATGTTATGCCGATCTCGCCTTCGTGCACGAACGCCTGGGGCTGACCAGACACAGAACCTGCATGCATCAGGATCAGACAACAAAAGATGAATGAATTTCTTCCCATGGCGGATGGCAAAAATAACCGATGATCCTTTAATGAAATCAAAAAACGGAGAACTTCAGTTCCGGGCATCCAAGCCCCATGCCAGCTTGTCCCGCAAGGTTTGAAGAAAGGTATTCTCCTGAAGCCGGATCAGGCTGATCTTGAACGACTCCTTTTTTACGGCCAACTGAACCTTTCGATCCACGATCTCCTTCCTCGAATCCATCGTACAGATCAACTGGTCGGTCCGCCCCTCCACCTCAAAAGAAATGACGGAGTCATCCGGCACCACGATGGGCCGGACATTCAGATTGTGAGGCGCTACCGGATTGATGATGAAACCTCCCGCATCCGGGAACAACAGCGGACCGTTGCAACTCAGCGAATAGCCTGTGGAACCCGTAGGCGTGGCCACGATCAGGCCATCAGCCCAGTAATTGTTCAGCGGTTCACCATTCAGATAGGTATGGATCCGGATCATTGGAGACACGTCCCGCTTGTGGATGACAAACTCGTTGAGGGCGTAAGGCGTCTCCCCGAACAACGGCACATCAGCATCCAGGTGAATCAGCGTACGCCTGTCGATCACATAATTGCGGTCAACCAGTGCGCGCACGGCCGCATCCAGGTTCTCCTTGCCCAGGCTGGCCAGAAAACCCAGCCTTCCGAAATTGATGCCCAGGACCGGTATGTTCTTGTCGCGAACCAGGGTGACGGTATCCAGTAACGTACCATCGCCTCCCAAACTGACGAGGCAATCGAAATGCTCGTCCAGATCGGCGGAATGACGAAAAACAGCAATATCTTCGGAACCATCGATGAGATGACTGACCTGGTGAAATATGTCTTCGTGGATCACCGGAGTGATGCGCACGTTCCTCAGCGCCTCTAACAGATTGTGTACGTCTCCCGGTCGGACACTTTCTCCGCCGCGACTGTAGATCGCTACTTTCATCCTGCTAATGTACAACTTCCACGCACAAACCTCCGGTGCTCAGAATGGGTTCTTGTGGAAGAAGAAACCACCTTCACGGAACTGATTGAAACTGAACTCAAGGCGAACAACCCAATCATAGATGGTGATGACATCCAGCCCGAAACCTCCACTGTACATGAATCTGTTGGCCAGCCGGTCATCCGCATTGCGCTGAGGATCATGAACAAATCCCATGTCGGCAAAGGTCTTTGCATAGAACTGAAAAGGGATCATGCCGTAGGTTCTGGACTTCAAGCCCGTCCGAAAACGCCAGTCAGCCACCCGGCGACGCAACGTACTCCGGATAACACCACCTGCAACACCGTCCACCACATAATATTCCAACCCCCTCAGAAACACGTCCCCGTATCCCATCAGGTTTCGGTTCATAAAGGGCTGGTCGAACGGGAGTTTGATCCCCAGATCCCCTTGCAGACTGAATAATAGTTTATTGGGCAGGGTCCAATGCCTCGAAGCCCGGGCATTCAACTGCCAAAGATCGACCGGCCCGCCCACCCCCTGTTTGGTGAACTGAAATTCAAAAGTATGTCCACGGGTCGGGTACGGAATGTAATCCACATCCAGATGCTGAAATTGATAGTGAAGCAACGGATAGCTGACCTTATGACGACCATCTCCCAGAAAATCCGGATTCCTCGCCAGTATGGAATCAGAAACCCATTCCCTGGCGAGTCCAAGGCGCGCCGTATGCCGGTTGACCGACCCCTTCCGATAGGAATAGGTCAACCCGGCATAATATTGACGACGCATGAAATTTTCCTGGTCCTTGAAAAACTGCTGCCGGTTACCAAGACTCCCATAGTTCACCTCACGGGTAAATGAGCGGGACAACTCAAACCCATAACCATGACGCAGCGAACGATCTGCAAAGGGATTGAAATACTTCAATGTCAACTGCCGGGCATACCCATCAATGATCCAGATATTGACCTTGTCGTTACGTCCCGTGATGTTATCACCCTTCAATTTCACACCATAATTCACGCGTTCCAGGCTCGCATCATATTGATTGAGCCAAACATTCCAGTTCCGGTCAATAGGTTTGAAATAAAAAAAAGGCCAGTAATACCAGCGCTCCTTCACTTCCACCAGGATGTCAAGCGTATCCCCGATCCACTCACAGGGCTGCACGGTTACATCCACGAACAAGGCGGTGTTGATAAGATTCTGACGTGTCGTACGTATGCCTGAAATGATGTCAGGCAACTGGTACGAACGGCCTTCCTCAATGGCGAATTCTCGCCGGATGATGAACGGCCGGGTCTTTCGGGCACCCTGCACCAGGATATTCCGAATGGTATGACGAACAGCCGGATCCGTCGTATCCGGACGGCCCTGTCTTTCCGGAAATGGCGCCTGCGCAAGTCCCTGCACCGCCACCAGCAGGCAGATAAGGATCAGCAGAAAGGGTTTCACAGGCACCAACATGCCTGAAAATTACATGAATACAGGGAGTGTAAGGTCAGATGTTCAGATAATTCAACAGATGCTCGAGATTCGACTGCAACTCGTTGCGGAATAACTCCTCTCCAAGATAATAACGCACGGTATATTCATACCGCTGGAAGGTGGCAACGATATCTGACACTTCCTCCCGGTTGATCCGCAGGATGACCGTCAGACGCTGTGTAGCGGGATCGTACCAGGTGTTGAGTTGCGTGATGATCGCATCATTCGATTCGACCAGACGGTTGATCTCCCCCGGGGCATATGTATGCTTGTCCATCTCCAGTACCACCAGCGATCCGCTATCGGACACCCCCGTGAATCTGGAAAGCTCTCGCATCATGCCCTCCTGGGTGATGACCCCTTCAAAGACATCCTGCTCGGACAACACGGCCACGACATCAGCATGCATTTCCCGACTCCGCTTGACAGCCGTCAGGAATATATCATGGGATTGAACGGAGATCTTTCTCAGACGATCCGTAAGGGGCGCCAGTTCCGTGTCCTCCGACAGATCCAGCAGATCATCTTCAGCCAGCATGCCCAGGTAATGAGAACCTTCTGCCACAGGCAGATGCCGCAACTTCCACTCCTCCATCTGATGGAGTGCATGCCCTACAGAATCCTGCGGACCAAGCACAGGGATCTCCCCCGAGATAAGTTGCTCACAATACATGGGACAGGTCTCCTCTTTGGATATGGTTGCCGAAGGCCTCAGCTTACGGGTTCCGTCTGCCTCAACTTCAGCAGAAACTGTTTCAAAATGATGTTGAATTCGTCCGGTAACTCCATCATCGGAGCATGACCACACTTATCGATGAAATGAAGCTCGCTGCCACGTATGAGTCGCTGGAACTCCCTGCCCACATAGGGCGGGGTTACAATGTCATTGTTCCCCCAGATGAGGAGGGTCGGCTTATCGATCTCTTTGAGCTCGTCTGAGAGATTGTTTCGGATGGCACTCTTGGCAAGGGCCAGGATGCGAATGACCTTCAGACGTTCATTGACGATGCCGAATACCTCATCCACCAATTCCTTGGTCGCGGTCTTAGGGTCGTAAAAGGTCTGCTCGGTTTTATTCTTGATGTAATCATAGTCCCCGCGTTTGGGATAGCTGTCACCCATTCCATGCTCGAATAGACCGGAGCTGCCGGTCAGGGTCAGCGATCGTACCCGCTCCGGGTGCTTCAGCACATACACCAGCGCCACATGTCCACCCAGGGAATTCCCCAGCAGATGGATATCGCGCAGATCCTTGTGCTCGATGAACTTGTGCACGAACTTCTGAAGGCCTCCCACCGAGGTATGCAGCAGATCCAGATCGAAAAGTGGAAGGATGGGCACGATCACCCTGAACCCCTCATTTCTGAAATGGTCAATGATGCCCCTGAAATTGCTCATGGCGCCAAACAGCCCGTGGAGCAACAGGAGTGTTTCACCCTGCCCCTCTTCTATATATCTGAATTTACCTTCCTGTTTGACCGAATAATCCATCCAATACTGATTACTTGTGTTTGCAGTCCGCCTGCTAAAATAGTGGTTTAATTCTAATAGCCCACCTCGACTAAAAATAGACATTGTCAGCGAACATCAAATGGAGTGTTTAACAGCTCCATTGTCAGCAATGCCATCAAAGAATCGCTGCAGTTCCAGAAAAACATCCCCCAGGAAGGGGATCAGCTTGCCCAGTGCTCCGACCGCAGCTGGCCCCCATGCTGATACGACCCCAAAGGTAGCTGAACCTTTGCGCACTTCAGCAGCGATCAACCCCAACTTGTCAGTGTAATATAATATAATACTGTACAACATCAGATACAGCAGGGCAAACACTATGAAACCGGCCATTCGGTTCAAAGGACCCAGCATTACATCCTCCGCTGTTTTTTCCACCAGCTTTCCGAGGTTCCTGACAAAGGCCGATACCACCACCAATAATATGATGAAAGTCAAGACAGGCCACCATTTTGATGGCATGGACAGGGCCTCGGAGATCCAGACGGCCGATATCGCAGACAACTTCATAGCGGCCGCCCATCCGATGAACAAGGCCGCGAAAGAAAACATCGCCATGATGAACCCCTTCCTGAAACCCTGCCAGCCGGCATAGGCCAGGATGCATACCGTGGCGATATCGATCCACATCAGCCCCGGTTTGAAAGGAGCGTACGCACGATCTCAGAAATAGCCTTGCCGTCGGCCTGGCCGGTCAGCTTTTTGGTGGCCTGCCCCATCACTTTACCCATGTCGGCAGGGCCGGTGGCACCAACCTCCGCAATGATGGTCGCAACAGCCTCCTTCAGGGCTTCCGGCGACAATTGCCCGGGCAGAAAACGTTCGATGACCTCGATCTCTTCCCGCTCTTTCCTGGCAAGATCGGCCCTTTGCTGCTTTTCGAAGATCTCCAGCGAGTCACGACGCTGCTTCACAAGTTTTTGCAACAGGCGCAGTTCGTCTTCCGGGGACATGACGGCCTGACCACCCTCGGATGTCCGGGCCAGCAGTATGGCCGCCTTGATGGCGCGCAGTGCCCTCAACCCGGCCTCATCACGGGCCAGCATGGCCGATTTGATATCGTCGTTCACTTTTTTCTCCAATGACATATCTGCCTGGTTTTGATCATGAACGCATGCAGACCGCTTCCGGTCATGCATGCACTGAGAAAAGAATGCGGGTGATCAGAGCCCTTTTTCAGCCAGTTTCTGCTGATGGTCACGGAACTTCTGATAGAAATCCTTCGCGAACCGGCGCAGGTCACTGGCCAGCTCCTGCTGGTGGGTAGCCCGGTCGAAACTGTCCGCCAGTCCCATCAGGTTCTGGTAGTAAAAGTCCGCCATCTCGTCCACCATCATGTCCTTTGTCCACAGGTCTATACGCATGGCGGCCTTCTCCTGACCATCCCACAGGGAAAGGGTCATGGCCTTGGCTTTTTGTTTCTGGTCGACGGTCGACTGACTGGCTTCCCACTGGATCGATTCGGGGATCTTATCCGGATCGAGTGTCACATCAATGGAAATGGTAGAGGTCATATGCTGTCTTGATTAGGTGGCAAAGGTAGGCAATCATCCCCGGTCGGCCGCTTCCCGTATTATTTCCGACACCCGGCGGGCGGAATCATCCCACCGGAAGGCTGACGCACGTTCCAGACCACGGCGGATCATCTCAGACCGGCCGGGTTCGTCCTTATAAACGCGCGAAAGCTGCGCAGCAATATCTTCAGGCCGCAAAGGATCAAAAAAAAGTCCGGCTTCACCCGCAACCTCGGGTAAGGAGGAGTTCCCCGAACACAATACAGGCACCCCAGCCTGCATCGCCTCCAGCACCGGAATGCCAAATCCCTCCCATAACGACGGGTACACCAGCGCATAGGCGCCCCCCACCAGCTTCGGCATCTCCTCCGCCGGCAGATAGCCTGTCAACCGCACATCCGAGCGGTAGGCATATCGCGACAGCATCTCCTCGAATTCGCCATGCTGCCAGGCCATCCGCCCGGTAATGACCAGTTTCATGTTCGATCGCTGCCGCTTCTTGAAGATGGAAAACCCCTTCAACAGATTGATCAGGTTCTTACGGGGATGGATCGATCCCACCACCAGAAAATAGGCACATCCATCTGCATAACGATCCATGGCCAGCTGCCGCTCATCCCAGCCAATAGGCTGATAGACAGGGTCCGCGGCATTGTGAACGACCTCCACCTTGCCCTCCGCAAACGGATAATGCCGAAGAATGTCCGAACGGGAATGTTCGGATACCGTGATCACCTTTGCCGCTTTACGGATACAGGCCGGCGTGTGCCAGGCCAGGTATTTCTGTTGCCACACCGGCAAAAAGGCCGGAAAATGCAGAAAGGCCAGATCGTGGATCACCATGACCTGAGGCACCTTCGCCCGTAAAGAACAAAGACCGTCCGGGGACAGGAAAACGTCCACCCGTTGTTTTCGGAGAAAGGCAGGGATCCTGACATCATACCAGAACTTCCACAACAACGGATGACGTGCCGGTGGACCCAGCACATGGGCAGAACGATGCGGATCATGCGGAAGTTCCTCCCTCAATGTCCGGTCGTATATAAAAAAGTACTCGTCGGCGTCCGACGCCATCGACAGTCTGCCGGAGATCTCCCGGGTGAACCTCCCAAAGCCTTCCTCATAGGCGTAATTCGAAAACCTGGTATTGATGGCGATGCGCATACTGATTCCCCAAAACTACGGTAAAGCGGGCGGGTTTGACCGCACTGGCGGATTTACGGGAATTGACGTAACTTTGTCATTCCACCCAAGAAAGTTATGGAGTACAATACCACCCGCAACCATCTGGAAATGCGGGAATACGGCCGGCACGTGCAGAAAATGGTCGATCACATGCTGACCATCGAGGATCGGGAGAGAAGACAGGCGAACGCACTTGCCGTCATAGAACTCATGGGCTTCCTCAACCCCCAACTCAAAAACCAGGAGGATTTCAGACACAAACTCTGGGATCATCTATTCCTGATCTCAGACTTCAAACTGGATGTGGACAGCCCGTATCCGATCCCCACACGGGAATCCCTGCGTGCAAGACCTAAGCCACTCAAATATCCCAAGCGATATCCCAAATACTCGCACCTGGGTGTCCACCTCGAAACGATCATCAACAAAGCCCTGGCAGAAGAGAACCCGGAGAAACGATCAGGTTTCGCCCACGCCATCGCCTACTATATGAAACTGGCCTACAATACCTGGCACCGGGAACTCGTACACGACGATGCCATACGCCAGGAACTCAACGCCATCACGGGAGGACAACTGGAGTTCACCGCCACACCGTTCGTGAAAGCCTATCGGGAACGTGACGAACAGCGATTCGTCAAGCGCGGGAAGCCGGGCTTCACCCCCCGCAGCAACGGCAGGACCGGCATCATGCCACAAATAGGGCAGGGGAACAATAAGAACAGGCCCCAGAAATTCCAGAAGAAACGCTTCAAATAAGCCACGACATGTCCGGCCCCTCGCAACGGATCGTGATCATCACCGCACCCTCTGGCGCAGGAAAGACTACGATCACCCGCCACCTGCTGGATCGATTCCCCGACAAACTGGCCTTCTCCGTGTCCGCCGCCACCCGCGAACCGCGTGGCCGGGAAGTGGATGGCCAGGACTATCATTTCATGTCAGCCACACGCTTCCAGGAACTCATCGGGGCCGGCGCCTTCCTCGAATGGGAAATGGTATATGAAGGGAAATACTACGGAACCCTTATGTCAGAAGTCGAGCGCATCTGGGCTTCCGGAAGGGCTCCCATGCTGGATATCGATGTAAAAGGCGCCATGCGGGTCATGGACCAGCATCGGGCACTGTGCACCTCGCTGTTCATCAAGCCACCCAGCCTCGAAGAACTGGAACGTCGCCTCAGACAAAGGGGGACGGATCCGGAAGCCTCCATCAGGATGCGGCTGGAAAAGGCGGAATTCGAACTTTCCTATGCAGACAAGTTCGATCATGTCATCGTGAATGACGATCTTCAGACTGCCCTGGCCACCGCCGAAACGATCATCGGGAAATTCCTGTCGGAAGATCCCTGAACCGGACGGCAGCCCACCTTCAACCCTGTATCATGTAACTGTTGCTTCCTACGGACATCGTCGCCGCTTTTCTGACCGCCGGGTGGACGACGAATCAGGCGGCACCTCAGGCATCATCACCATAGAGGAGCTGCTGAAAGAGAGCTTCGGAGACATCCGGGATGATTATGATACCAAAGAGTTTACGGAACAACGGATCTCCGAACACGAATACATGTACTCCGGTCGACCGGAGATCGACTACCTGAACGCCACCTACGGTATCTGACCACCCGTTTAAGGTATTCGTAACGCTCTCCGGCTTCATCATCGCACACCACAAACGCATCCCTGACAAACCGACAATACATTATTGGAAAACCGTTTGAATTCGAAATATTTCAGGTGCCCGCCACCCGCATAGAAATCGTCAGAATGAAGGTGCTCTCCTGACGCGGAACAGTGAGGTTTCACCGCAATGCCCTAACTTTACACCCGTTAAAAACATAAACGCTGAGCAACACATCTTCTGATCGGAAAGGGTTCTTCAAAAGCATCCGCGGAGTGGACGACGACGGCTCGGAAATGAGCTTCATCGATCACCTCGAAGCATTGCGCTGGCATATCATCCGCGCCGTCCTCTTCGTTTTCATCGCGGCCATCGTCTGCTTCATTTTCATTGATTTTATCTTCGACCAGATCATCATGGGGCCGACACGGAACGACTTCGTCTCGTACCGGTTCCTCTGTTCACTCAGTCACAGCCTCGGCATGGGCGACTCTCTGTGCATGCCTCCTATGGACATGAAACTCCAGGTGACCAGCGTCAGCGGCACCTTCATGTCCAGCATCACCATGGCCATCACCTGCTCCATCGTCGTGGGCTTCCCCTACCTGCTCTGGGAAGTCTGGAGATTCGTGAAACCTGCCCTGACCGACAACGAACTCAAACATACCCGCGGCATCATCTTCTGGGTGAGCCTGTTCTTTTTCATCGGGGCCGGTTTCGGATACTTCATGCTGGCGCCTTTCACTTTCAACTTCCTCTCCAACTACAAGATCGGGACGGCAGCTATGCTCGATTACCGTCCGACACTGTCAGACTATCTGGACACCCTGATAGACATCACCCTCGGGGCAGGACTCGCCTTCGAACTGCCAATGGCCTCCTGGTTGCTGTCCAGCATGGGACTCATCACGCCTGATTTCCTGCGGAACTACCGCAAGTACGCCTATGTCGCCCTGCTGGTGATCGCCGCGATCATCACCCCCTCGCCCGACTGGGGCAGTCAGCTCGTAGTGGTCATACCGCTGGTATTGCTCTACGAGATCAGCATCCTGATCTCCGCACGGGTCAACGCGAAAAAAGAGAAGGCCTGGAAAGAATGGAGTTAAGACGGTGCGTCAACAGGCAGAAAGAAAAGATATAACCCAAACATGAACCATTCACCATTCAACCTCTTCCTGCCGATCGCGATCGGAAGCGACCACGCCGGATTCGAGTACAAGCAAGACATCAAGACACACCTGGAAAACCTGGGATTGTCCGTACTGGATCTCGGCACACATTCCCTGGACTCGGTAGATTACCCCGACCATGCGCACCAGGTAGCCCAGGCCGTGGAAAAGGGAGAATGCGCCTTCGGCATCCTGTTTTGTGGTTCCGGTAACGGTGTGGCCATGACGGCGAATAAGCATGCAGGCATCCGGGCCGCCATCTGCTGGAACGTACCGATCGCAGAACTCGCACGTTCGCACAATGATGCCAACATCCTGTGCGTCCCGGCGCGCTACGTCTCCACGGAGATATCCCGCCAGATGGTGGACAAATTCATCGCGACCGAGTTCGAAGGCGGACGCCATGCCACCCGTGTGGGAAAGATCCCCTGCGCCTGACATCATATTCATCATTCCAGACGCCTCCAATCCAACAACAATGAGAATTTCCCTGATCCTCCTGGGTATGCTGACGGCACAGGCCGCACTCGCACAGCCCAAAACGCCCGACCCCCGCCCCTTCGCCGCCACCATCACCGAAGCCGACCTGAAAACCCACCTCTACACGGTGGCCGGCGCTGAAATGGAAGGTCGGGAAACCGCCACAGAAGGACAACGAAAGGCAGCCGCCTATATCGAACAGCATTTTCGCCATCTGGGCCTCCTCCCCGGTACCGCCAACGGCTATCAAATGGCCTTCCCCGTGTACCGCGACTCCCTCGTCGGCAGCCGGATGGTCGTCAACGGAAAAACCCTGCAGGTCAACACCGATTTCCAGCCTGTCATGATGTTCAACCACAACCAGACCCAGTACTTCTCGGAAGTGGTCTTCGTAGGTCATGGCATCGTCGATGAAGGATATGACGACTACGGAACCCTGGATGTGCATGGGAAAGCCGTCATGATGCTGGAAGGAGCACCCTCCTCCTACAAACCCAAAACACCCGGTTTCAACGCACCCTCCAATACCTTCGCCAAGATCCGCAACGCGCAGAAAAAAGGTGCCTCCGCCGTACTCGTCGTAGGCGCAGGTTTCCCGCGTCGCGCACTGACGCCCTCCGGTAATATGTACACCGAGCTGTTCAAGTCATCCCTGCCCCCGAACACCTACATGATCTCCGAGCAGACCGCTGGCCTTATCGCCGGCACTGACATCGCCGCCTGGAAGGAAAAAGGACGCTCGGAAGCCCTCAAAGCCACGGTGCTCAACGCCGAGACGGAACTCGAATTCCAAAAGATCACCCGCTTCCTCGAAAGCACCAACGTGCTGGGCGTTCTCGAAGGCACAGACAAAAAGGATGAATACCTGGTAATCACTGCCCACTACGACCACCTCGGCAAACGCGGTGACGTCATCTACTACGGAGCTGACGACGACGGATCCGGCACGGTGGGCGTTCTGGAGATCGCAGAAGCCTTCGTAAAAGCAAAACAGGCAGGCAAAGGCCCCCGCAGAAGCATCCTGTTCATGACCGTCAGCGGCGAAGAAAAAGGCCTATGGGGATCCGAGTACTACTCCGAACATCCCACCATCGCCATCGATAAGATCACGGCCAACCTGAACATCGACATGATCGGACGGGTAGATACCGAGCGCACCAAGCCGGATACCCTCAACTATGTGTACGTGGTGGGAGACGACAAACTCAGCACCGAACTCAAACCCGTCAGCGAAGCCGTCAATGGGAAATATGTGAAAATGACGCTCGACTATAAGTTCAATGACCCGAACGACAGGGAACGCATCTACTTCCGCAGCGACCACTACAACT
>VFQT010000709.1_pt1 | contig 45761 bp, 36 predicted proteins | sample 3512381 | NCBI WGS metagenome assembly VFQT01 (sample SAMN10412376, study PRJNA504923) | tailings metagenome | isolation source: Relicate 2 Philex TSF3 active mining site | place: Philippines: Tuba, Benguet | collected 2017-08-29 | reverse complement strand
TTTTATCCGGCGCCATCCTGCTGTTGTTCGACCGTAACCTTGGAACAAGCTTCTACCTCTCTGAGATCGTGGTGAAAGGTGAGATCCTTCCCAATGAAGGTGGTAGTGCCATCCTGTTCCAGCACCTGTTCTGGTTCCTGGGTCACCCGGAGGTTTACATCATCCTCCTGCCGGCCCTGGGTATGGTTTCCGAGATCCTTAGCGTTAATTCAAGAAAGCCCATCTTCGGTTACCTGGCGATGGTTGGTTCTTTGTTCGCGATCGCCATCCTCGCATTCCTCGTTTGGGCCCACCACATGTTCGTTACCGGTCTGAATCCGTTCCTGGGAGCTTTCTTCGTACTGCTCACCTTATTGATCGCCGTTCCATCTGCCATCAAGGTGTTCAACTGGCTGACTACGCTGTGGAGGGGTAATCTGAGATTCACCCCGGCCATGCTCTTCGCCGTTGGTTTCGTGAGTCTGTTCATTTCGGGTGGTTTGACCGGTATCTTCCTTGGCAACTCAACGCTTGATATCCACCTGCATGATACATACTTTGTGGTGGCACACTTCCACATTGTAATGGGTGTGGCCTCCATGTTCGGCATGTTCGCCGGTGTCTATCACTGGTATCCCAAGATGTATGGAAGGTATATGAACAATACGCTGGCATATATCCACTTCTGGGTATCACTGGTAGGCGCCTACCTCATCTTCTGGCCCATGCACTATCAAGGTTTGGCCGGTATGCCCCGCCGTTATACTGATTTCAGCAACTGGGAATCGTTCAAGAATTTCGGTGAGATGAACCGCTTCATCAGTACCGTGGCCATGATCGTATTCGTTGTTCAGTTGTTGTTCATCTTCAACTTCTTCTACTCCATTTGGAAAGGAAGAAAGGTAACGAGCCAGAATCCTTGGGGTGCAAATACCCTGGAGTGGACCGCTCCCATCAGACCCGGCCATGGCAACTGGCCTGGTGAGATCCCCGAAGTACACCGTTGGGCATATGATTACGGTAAGGATGGAAGAGATTTCATCCCTCAAACCGAAGCGATATCAGATAGCGAGTCGAAACACTGATCCTAAGGAATTCGGGATGATGAAGATCATTCATCATCCCGAAGATCCTGACGGATGCTTGATAACAAGAAGATGGGTGAAGAAGTAGAAGGAACAAGACGAAGTCTGGTCGATCACATCCGTGATTACGGCCAGTTGATGAAATTCACATTGAGTTTCACCGTTGTCTTCTCCTCTGTGGTGTGTTACCTGCTGGTACCCACCGTTTCATTCGATCTTACATCAGTTCTTTTACTTTTTACAGCAGGCATGCTCGTAACGGGTGCGGCCAACGCCATCAATCAGGCGACGGAAAAGGATACGGATGCGTTGATGAAACGTACATCATCCAGGCCCGTAGCTGCCGGTAGAATGAGCGTTGATGCAGCATGGACCTTCGCACTGATATCAGGTGTCATTGGAATAGTGATCCTCGCATTCTATTTCAATAATGCCTCGGCCATCCTGTCAGGACTGAGTTTGTTTCTTTACGGCTTTATCTATACGCCGTTGAAGAAAGTTCATTCCATAGCAGTGTTGGTTGGAGCCATTCCCGGAGCCCTGCCCTGTTTGATAGGTTGGGTAGCGGGTGCGGATGAGTTTTCTGCGGGCGGATGGGTCTTGTTTTCGCTGCAGTTTGTTTGGCAGTTTCCTCACTTCTGGGCCATCGCCTGGGTTGTGTACGCTGACTATGGAAAGGCAGGCTTCAAACTGCTGCCCTCGGCAGACGGACCTACAAAATACGCCGCGATACAAGCCGTGCTGTATTCTGTGATCCTTATCCCCATTGGTGTGCTGCCCTTTATATTTGGCATGAGCGGTGTAGTAAGTATGGGGATCGTTCTGCTTGCTAACCTGTATATGCTCTGGCGGTGTATCACTTTGTTCAAAAAGATGGATATACGTTCGGCAAGAGCGGTGATGTTCAGTTCTTACATATATCTGCCCGTGGTGCTCCTGGCTCTATTGGCAGATAAGAATTAGTAGTTGATACAAATAAATATGCCATCGAAATGGCAACGGTAATGAACGTACAAAGAGAGAGAATTCATCCTCATAAGTTCACCCTCTGGGTGGGAATCGGCAGCATCATCATGATGTTCGCGGGCCTCACCAGTGCGTACATTGTCAAGAGAAGTCAGTCTGGATGGGTGATGCTTGAAATTCCGGTATTGTTCTGGATCTCAACGATCACCATCCTGATGTCAAGTGTAAGCATACATTTCGCGTTGAAAAGTTTCAGGAAGCGTGACCTTGACCGGTACAGAAAACTCCTCTACCTGACGCTTCTGCTCGGTATTGCATTCCTGGTAATGCAGGTTTTGGGATTCTTCATGTATCGTGAAATGGACATCCGACTGACAGGTGCCGGGTCAAATGCCTCCCATTCCTTCATACTTGCGATCGCAGGACTGCATGGTCTTCACGTGGTAGGAGGGATCCTTGCATTGGCATACATTGCACTCAAAGCATCCAATGGTTCGAGGAGAGAATACAATATTGTTCCCGCTCAGATCATTGCCACATACTGGCATTTCGTGGATATACTTTGGATCTACCTCATCCTTTTCTTTAATTGGATGCGCTGATAAGAACCGTTAAAAACCTAATAAACCTTACGATCGACATGGCACAAGCCCCTGCAGCAGAGATGGAAACCAAATGGTGGAGTGGCGGAAAGAGTCCCTTCAACGTGGAGTACGGCAAGTTGATGATGTGGTACTTCCTGATGAGTGATGCTTTCACCTTTGGCGCATTCCTGATCTCTTACGGAACCATTAGATTCAGCCAAAACTTCTGGCCGGATCCGAACAAAGTGTTCAACGCATTTCCGTTTGCCGGTCATGCCAATCTGCCCCTTGCCTTCGTCAGTTTGATGACCTTCATCCTCATTGTAAGTTCCGTAACCATGGTGCTTGCCGTCCATGCGGGACATCACAATGACAAGAAAGGCGTGATCAAGTGGATGATTTGGACGATCATCGGTGGTATAGCATTCCTAGCATGCCAGGCTTGGGAGTGGACACACCTGATCACCGGCGATCATGCTGTCATGGTCAATGGTGTGGTAGAACATATTGGCACCACCGTTACCCGGAACCCATGGGGTCCTGAAGTACCGGGTGCCATGCACGACGGGCATCATTTAACCACGACAGGTCCTGTTGCTTTCGGTGGTTACTTTTTTGGAATCACCGGTTTCCACGGTTTCCATGTGTTCTCAGGTGTTGTGATCAATATCATTATGCTGATCATGACCATGAACGGTGTTTTTGAGCGTCGCGGACATTACCTGATGATCGAGAAGGCAGGGTTGTACTGGCACTTCGTAGATCTCGTGTGGGTATTCGTGTTCCTCTGCTTTTATCTGATCTGATCCTAACATTCTTCCATTAACGAATTCATACAACAAACATGGACCATCATCAATCTTCACCGGAAGTTACCTTACATCATGAACCTGGTGGAAAAGAGGTAGTGCAAAAGATCATACGCACCACGGTCATACTTTCCGTCATCACCCTGATAGAGCTGGGTTTGGGTCTTGGAATGTACCTGATGCCGTCCCTCAGCTCTGCGCTGGTCTTATTCATTAAAGGTGCCATTGTCATCCTTTCTTTGTTGAAAGCTTTCTACATCGTAGGAGTTTTCATGCACCTGGGTGATGAGATCAAGAATCTGATCATGACGATCATTGTTCCATTGTTGCTCTTCATATGGTTCATTGCCGCCTTCCTCTGGGATGGTTCTTCATGGAGGGAATTGCGCAACACGAACGGGAAATCAAAAACCGAACAGGTTGTCAGCGGAAAGAATGCTGAACAGAAAGCTCCGGCCGAACAGCATTGATATCCGTATGTAGATCGCATACCGAATGCATCGTCACCACGAACCGTGACGATGCTTTTTTGTTTCTCTGACATTGTTCCGTGATATGAAAAAAATCCTGGCGATACTCGTTGTTTTGATCCTGCCGATCGGAAGTTATCTGATCGTGAGTCGCTATAGCAGAGAAGCGGTGGTCATGCCGAAGCGTTATTTCTATGATTCTGTTCGCACGGTAACGGAGGCTGGAAAAACAAAGCAGGATACGGTCTGGCATAAGATCAGGCCCTTCACCCTCACTAATCAATTTGGCAAAGAAGTTTCTTTGGACGAATGGCAAGGTCGGGTGATCATTGCCAATTTCATATTCACTTCCTGCCCTTCCATTTGCCCGACGCTTACGAGGAACATGCGTCGTCTTCAACTGGCATTTACAAAAACTGATACGATCGTCCGGTTCGTCACCTTCACCGTAGATCCAGTTAGGGATACGCCTGAAAAGTTAAAAGCCTATGGGGATAGATTCAGGATCGACCACGACACCTGGTGGATGCTTACAGGAACCAAGGAGGAAATCTATGATATAGCTCTGAAGGAATTCAAAGCAAATATTGCACAGGCCGAACAGGTCGATACAGGGTTCATTCATACGGATAAATTCTTCCTTCTCGATAAAGACAGGGTGGTTCGTGGCTGGTATAACGGACTTGACAGCGCCAGACTTGAATACATCATCAAGGATGTCGTATTGTTAAATATGGAACGCGACAAGAAGAAAAAACGAAACCTGTTCAGAAAATAGATATAAAGAAATCTCATGCTCACGCCGACCCTCAAAAAAAACGACAAGCTTGCCAACCTGGTCGTTGGAGCCGTTTCGATCATCGTATTCATTGCCGTGGTAGCGCTTAAGAATATCGAACTCGGAGCACAACTCAGTTTTGATATTCACATTTTTGCTCGCATCAATGCCGTGATCAATACCATTGTTTCGCTATTGCTGGTCGCCGGACTAGTAGCAGTAAAGGCAAAACGCTTTGCATTGCATAAACGCATTATGATATCCGCCATCATCTGCTCGGTGCTTTTCCTGCTATCTTATATTTGTCATCATCTGTTGGCCGGTGACACTAAATTTGGAGGAGAAGGATGGATAAGACCAGTTTATTTTTTCATCCTGATCACACATATTATCCTTGCGGCGGTCATTCTGCCCTTTATACTTTTTACAAGTTACAGGGCGTTGATCGGTGAATGGAGAGCACACCGGAGACTAGCCAGGCTCACTTGGCCGATCTGGCTTTACGTATCTGTGACAGGGGTAGTCGTATATCTGATGATCAGTCCTTATTATCAGTAGAAAAAGGGATCAGATCCCGATCTCGGATGCGGGATCCCAAAATACCCGTTCAAATCCTGCGATGGTATTTTCCTTCACGACGATCCCCTCCGAAGTAAGCTTGTCTTCCATGGTTGACGGGGTTTCAAAGTGCATGCGACCGCTGAGCATCCCATTTCTGTTGACGACGCGGTGAGCTGGAATGGGGGGTATCAATCTGTGGCTGGCATTCATTGCCCAACCTACCATTCTGGCGGAGAGTCCGGTGCCGAGATATTTTGCGATGGCGCCATAGGAAGTGACTCTGCCGGGAGGGATCAGTTTTACGATCTCGAAAACATCCTCGAAAAATCCGTTCGATCTATCTGTGGGAGTATCCTTATCCGACGGCGGATTCATTTTGGCGGTTATCCTCTTCGGTCTCCCTTTCATGACGTTTCATTCTGGCTTCCAACAGTTGGCTTTTTCTGGGTTCGGCCACTTTACGGTAGTCATATGGGCAATTCATGCATCCATTCCCACAGCACTCGCCATTTTCAAGATGGTACTTTGCGGTAAGTACCATATAGCCCATCTCATTATAATAAAAGTGTACGCCTTCGATCAATTTCTTTTTCATGGGTCCATTTAGTTGTCAGTCGGCCGATTCTTCGAGATGACGCTGCCATTGAGGTGTAGCCCTGATCGGTTCATTCTTGACCCATTCCTTGAGATCCCGATCGAGTTCCGGAGAAAGATCTCCGGTCAATCTGAATCTGAGATAATGGATGCGATGGCTTCCTGAGATGTCCAGAGATTCATAATGTGTCTTGATCTTCAACTCTTCCTCCGCCATTTGATATCCGTGAACATCATCTATGTCAAGGCAGGTATCCAATCCATATCGCCGAATCACCTCCCTGGTGAAGAGATAGAGATCCGGTGAATCAGTCTTCAAGTGAATATAACCACCGGGAACCAGGATTTGTTGATATCTGCGTAAAAAGGATGGATGAGTCAACCTTTTCCTGGATTTCGAAGCCCTCAGTTGAGGATCGGGAAAGGTTATCCAAATCTCACTCACCTCTCCGGGCTTGAAATAATCGGTGATCTTATCGATCTGAGTTCTCAGGAATGCAACGTTTTTCAGGCCCTGATCAAGGGCATCCCGGGCACCCACCCAGATGCGATTTCCTTTGAGGTCAAGGCCCATGAAGTTTCGTTCCGGATGCATCCGGGCTAGTCCCACTGTGTATTCTCCTTTCCCACATGCCAATTCCAGCGTGATCGGATGTTCATTTCCAAAGACCTCACACCACTTGCCTGCGATATCCTTCGGATACTGAAAGACATTTTGGAAAGTACTGATCTCGGCGAATCTCTTCAACTTCTTTTGTCCCATGTCGTTGCTCGTCATCCGCGTCCCCAAGTTGCATCGTCAAATGGAGATGGCATTCTTGTGGTCTGCTGAATGTATTGTTTTCCGGTGCGGAAATTAACTCATTTTGATCGAATACACCTTCGATGTATAAGTCTTTGAAATGGATACATGTGATTCCTGTGAAACCACCGAAGCACAAGGGTTATTTTCTGTCTTGATCAGCGTCTTCTTCACTTTTCGCCGCCTGACACCCATGTTACCTTCACCTCACGATGGCCCGTAAGCCGTCCGGGGGGTGACACCTTCAAACAACCAGACATTTTCATTTTAAAAAACAGAAGGGTATGAAAAAAGTGATGTTGATGTTTTTGATGGCCACGCTTGCGGGTGCAAGTTTCGCCATGGACTCAGAAAAGGTAAGTGAACCGATCAAGCAGACACAAGGAAAAGTCGAGACCAATTCGATGCAACATGTTAACGATGAAGGCCCCACTGATTGCACCATTGCGGTTCGCGGTCAGATCAGTTTACCGGGCGCGGCGTTTGACATTACCTGCACCGTGACACGCAGCAGTTGTGAAGAGGCTACAAGGGCTGCGCGTGAATGTGTAAAGGCCATGATGACCGCACTGAAGCGCGAAGTTCAATTCTAGACAGAGGAGTGTCACCCTCCTTTTATTCAACCCCATCAAAGTGTAATCATGAAGATCATTTCATTGCTTTCTGTATTGCTCACCTGCATTTGCATGTATTCACCGGCGCAAACCATTAAGACATATATCATAACCTATCAGGGTGTGTTCAACCTGAAATATGACCAGGATAAGCAATATCGTTCATATCGATCGGTCCTGGTTGAACAGCACCATGCCTCACATTTTCACATGCTCCCTGCACCCATGGAAACTGGAATCAATGAGGTCATGATCGAGTCCGACAGTTCATTTCGCGTATTGAAGCATCCTGCTTCCGCAAAACTGGTCTTTGGTGAAATGGATCTGGCAGGAAGAGAAAAGTTTTTCGAGGATACGTTGCATCCGATGAAGTGGAAACTCTCAGCAGAAGTCAAACAGATAGATTCATTTGAATGCAGAAAAGCGGAAGCATGGTTCAGGGGCCGGCATTATACGGCCTGGTATGCTCCTGATATTCCGATACCGAACGGTCCCTGGAAAATGGGTGGACTCCCCGGACTGATCATAGCGTTGACCGAAAGATCCGGGGATATGCATTTCCTGCTGGAGACCATCCGAATAGACCATATGGAAGATATCAGGCAGCACCCGATTATGCTTAAAAGTCATCCTGATATTCAGGCCTACCAACTATACTGGCGAAAACTGATGGCCCGGATGAAAGGCATGGCTGCTGCTCAACCGGGTGCAGAATGCCTCACATGTCAGACCACGCCTTCGATCCAGATCAGAAGGTGGGAAAAACTGCCATTATGAAATGGCGTATGCGCTTGTGTTTATGGTTGTTGACCATCTTTCAAGCCAATGTGTCCATCAGCCAGACCAGGCAGATCCGATTGACGGGAACCTTGCTTGCCGCTGACGGAAAGCCGGTGGTGGCCGCGACCGTCATGCTCATGGATCCGAACCGCATTGAGGTCATATCATATGCGATCTCTTCAGAAGATGGACGCTTTTTGATCGGGCCGATCGAAAGAGCTGATAGCGTCTTTCATCTGAGCGTTGAACACCTTGAATGTGATCCTTGGCATCGTATCCTTAAACGTGAAGACTTTCAGGGAGATCGTCTTGAACTGAGCATTCAACTGAGCAGGCGCAGTCTGAGTTTGAAGGAAATAACGGTCAAGGCACCACCTCTTCCGTATCGTACTTATAATGACACTACTGAATTCCGGGCAGGGGCTTACAGGTCGGCCGAGACCCGCCGGGTGGAAGATATGCTGAAGAATATCCAGGGATTCCAGGTGACAGGAGATGGAAGGATCTACTTTCAGGGTAAGGAGATCGAGCGCTTACTGTTGGATGGTGAAGATCTGACCGATCGAAATTATCGGCTCCTGTCGAAAAACCTGAACGCATCGGTGGTTGACCGGATCCAGGTGATCGATAATTATTCGTCGGACAGACTGATGCGGACAATGGAACGAAGTGGAAAGCTCGCGGTAAATCTTACGGTGGACAGCACCTTTCGCAACAGGATATCCGGAGGTATTGGTGTGGGTACAACCGGTCGAAGGCAACTCGTTGATGTCAGTACGGTCTACCCTGGAAGATCTCTCAAATGGCTGACATTCACAAACTATAATCAAACAGGCTTGCAGACAGGGACACAGCTGAGCGATGACCGAATGGGGGAGAACCTGGTCAGTGAAACACGAAGAACTACAACCCTTCATCCCATATTCGAACCCATACAGATTCCTGCTCCACCCCTTGATCCAAGATATGTCCTGGACAATGAAGATGCTTACACTATGCAGGTACTATCCATGCGTGACAAGAATGGGGGGACATTCAGATGGCTGGCGGGAGTAGGACAAGGTAAGATGAGCAGATCCTCCGGTATGGAAAGTCACATGTATGCCCTCAGCGGAAACGACTGGGTACTTCAACAGCAACATCAATATGCGGTGAAGACTCAGGAAGCGCTTTCATCGCTTCAGTATAAACATGATCGGAAGTCGAATAATACCGGCGAGTTTGGCCTGCATGTTATGAGTACGAACCATGGTCATAAATATGACGATCAGACCAGCGGAGATTACATCGACAGCCTGTCTGAAGCGAATCATCAGCGCCGGCTCATGCTTTCATCCCGGGGGCAGGAAATCAAGCGAACAAATTACGGTTCCCTGATCAAATGGACGTATGGTCTGGATCTGGAGCAGATGAAACAGCACCAGCAATTGAATACGCTTCGCTTTATGAAGGTCCTGTCACCGTTCATGGATCAGGATCGTTTCCAACAGCTTATGCGTTTGGGAAAAGTTGCCGCACAGACGAACATTTCATTGCATGACCGCTCTGAATATGGACGTTGGAACACCGGGGTAAAAATGTACATGCATCACGAGCGTCATCAACTATCCGGTCTGAATGCAACCGATACGGCGATGCCGACCGATCTGTTTCCACAACGAAATCGACTGATTCGGTCGCAGGCCATGATCCTCCACGGTACCTGGCAGTCTAATGCAAAAAAAAAGACGGCGTGGTACTTTAACGGTGAACTGGGTATCGCTGCCTTACAAGTCAGGGATTCTGCAACATTGAAGTTGAAGGATCGCCATATTTATCGACTCTCGACCGGTATTGACCACAAAATCTCCAACCTGATGGGCATCCGCTTCCATGCATACCGAGATCGACGCGTCCCCGGCACGGAGTGTTTTCATGCCGGTCCCGTATTCATGTCTGATGCACAGGTCCGGTTTCCGTCCTCTGACATTGTAGCCGAAACTTCTACCGGGATGAACCTGTCCCTTTCAAGGGTCAACCTCCCGGCATCGTTTACGGGGCTTTTATTTATATCATGTATGCTTACGGATGGTGCTTACCGGCAGATATCAAACAGACAACCGGCATTTACACGGTCGACCTATATGCCTTTTGATGATCAGCGAAGTCTGTTTGTGTCTGCGAGTATTTCGAAACATGTTCTGCCGATGAGGTTCAAATTCATGACCGACGTCTCCTTTCAGCGAATGGATGGAGATGCACAACTGGACGATCTGCCCATCGGAAATGTATATGGCAGATTATCCATTCAACAACGACTGATCTCTGCCTTTCCGATTCCTTTCAACATCGAGCTTTCATATATGACCAGTCGGCATTTCAACACATTGAATTCGGCGATGACCGGAACCGTTACCATGGCTCAATGGCAGCATATCGGTTATGCCCGCTTGAATGGTCGTTTTGGAGAAAAAGGGTTCTTTTCCGTGATCTACGGTCATAGAAAGTATATGTCTTCTGAATCATTCAGGACCCTGGACCTGCATGGACGGTGGAAGGCTGCCAGGTCATTGTTCATCAGCATTACCGGTCATAATCTCACAGATATGAAAGCCTTCGAAGAGCGAAGGATATCCCTGAATGCAACGACCGACCAGCGGACTTCGCTGGTCGGTCGTTACATATTGCTGAGTGCAGAGTGGAGTTTCTGACCCCGATCACCAGAAACGCACGTACAGAGCGGTCAACATCATCAGGATGATGATCACCAGTACTTGTACGCTTTTACTCATCCGGAACATTCCTGCATCGAAGATAAAGGCCTTCGGGTTCACTTTCGGACCAGTGAGGCTGATGCCTACCATGAGGGCGAGGGTGAAGAAGAATGACCATCCCATGTTGATCAGGAAGGGAATCTCATAACTGCCCTTTCCATTGGGGAATGCCGTGTAGAGGATGGTTTCGTTGCCCAGCAGTGCGGGGGCGTAATTGTTGAAGAAGATGGAGAGCAGAAAGCCGGAGATCACCCCAGCCACGGCAGCAGCTCCGGTCGTACGTTTCCAGAACATTCCGAGCATGAACACAGCAAAGACACCCGGACTGATGAAGCCGGTGTATTTCTGGATGAAGGTGAAACCACCTTCGCCGCCAATGCCCAGGGTATCGTTCCAGGTAAAGACGACGGCCACGAACATGGATAGGAAAATGACGACCCTGCCGATCCATACGAGCTTTTTTTCATCTGCATCTTGACGCATGTATTTTTTGAAGATGTCGAGCGTGAAGATGGTCGAGATGCTGTTGACCTTACCGGCCAGCGATGCCACGATGGCGGCGGTGAGGGCTGCGATGGACAATCCCTTCAGGCCACTGGGCAGGAAGCCCAGGATGGCAGAGTAGGCGCCGTCCTTACTGCCACCGGCAAGTTGAGGCAGATGTCCGTTCTTGTACAGCACATAGGCGGCGATGCCCGGGAGCATAACGATCACCGGCATCATCAGTTTGAGGAAAGCGGCAAACAGGATCCCCGTACGAGCTGTCTGCAGGTCCGCTCCAAGAGCACGTTGTGTGATGTATTGGTTGCAACCCCAGTAGTTGAGGTTTACGATCCACTGCCCGGCGAAATACATGGCGATGCCCGGAAGTACCATGTATTTGTCGATCTGTTCCTGCGGGGCATCAGGTCCGGGCTTCTCCAGGATCATGTGGAAATGATCAGGGGCCTGTTGGAGCAGGGTGTTGAAACCTGCCAGGACGTCCCTTCCCAATCCGAATTTCTCACTGACGATGATCAGCGCCATATAGGTCGTGGCCAGTCCGCCGATGATCAATACCGCTACCTGGATCACATCCGTGTAACCGATGACCTTCATGCCACCCAGGGTGATGATCAATGCAAAAACCGCCAGTGCCACCATGACAATGTGCAGGTAGTCCCCACCCAGTAGTCCGTTGATCGCGACCGCGCCCAGGTATAATATGGACGTGAGATTCACGAAAACATACAGGAACAACCAGAAGATCGCCATGATCAGGGACACGGTTTCATTGTACCGCCTGGTCAGGAACTGAGGCATCGTGAAGATCTGGTTCTTCAGGTAGATTGGCATGAACCAGACAGCGATGATCACCAGGGCAAGGGCTGCGATCCATTCATAAGCCGCGACCGCAGTTCCGACGAAAAAACCTTCACCGGACATACCAATGAACTGCTCGGCGGAGATGTTAGAGGCAATGAGTGAGGCGCCGATCGCCCACCAGGTCAGGGATCCTTCCGCCAGGAAGAAGTCCTTTGTGTCCTGGACCGCTTTTTTCTTTTTCAAATAGATCCAGTAACCATATCCTGCGACGAGGATGAAATAGAGGACGAATACGAGTACGTCCAGTGTGGAGAGTCCTTTCATATGGAGGCTTTAAGGGGTTGACTAACGGGCGGTTCTGTCGTTCCAGCGGAGCTCGTTGCGGAAGTGATAAAGATCGGTATCACGGTCGATCTTTACGAATTCGATCCCGGCCATTCCGGCGAAATCTTCAAGCTGTTCAGTACTCAGGTTCTCTGAATAACAGGTGTGATGGGCGCCGCCGGCCAGGATCCATGCGGCACAGGCGTGGTTCATATCCGGCAGCGGTTTCCAGAGTACCCGGGCGACGGGCAGTTTGGGCAGCTCATGCGGAGCCGTTACGGCCTCCACTTCATTCACCAGCAGGCGAAACCGGTCACCCATATCTACGACGGAGGCATTCAGTGCTGCACCGGCTTTTCCGTTGAATACCAGTCTGACCGGATCTGCCTTGCCCCCGATGCCGAGGGGATGGATCTCGCAGCGCGGCTTGCCTGCAGCGATCGACGGGCAGATCTCGAGCATATGCGCACCCAATACCAATGAGTTCTGCGGCTCGAAATGGTAGGTATAATCTTCCATGAAGGAGTTACCGCCTGCCATTCCGGATCCCATGACCTTCATGGCCCTGACGAGCGCTGCAGTTTTCCAGTCACCCTCTCCGGCGAATCCATATCCCTTGGCCATCAGCCGTTGTGCCGCAATGCCCGGAAGTTGCTCCAGTCCATGCAGGTCTTCGAAGGTTGTGGTGAAGCCCTTGAAATTACCCCTGACCAGAAATCTTTCGATGCCCAGCTCGATGCGTGCGGCCACCCGCAGGGATTCATGTTGATCACCGCCGGGCTTGAGGGTGTCGACCACCTCATATGCTTCGAGGTATTCTTCAATGAGTGCTGCCAGATCGGATTCCGGCACTTCACGGATGCTGGCCACCAGATCACCGACGCCGTAGGTATTGACCGAATATCCAAATTTCAATTCGGCTTCCACTTTATCGCCTTCTGTTACTGCGACGAATCTCATATTGTCGCCGAACCGGACAAAACGGGCACCCTGCCAGTCATTCCAGCCGGCTGCGGCCCTCGTCCATCCGGAGATCTGGCGGATCACCGACGGATCCTGCCAGTGTCCTACGACGACCTTTCGGTTCAGGCGCATGCGCGTCATCATGAATCCGAATTCACGGTCGCCGTGCGCACTCTGGTTCAGGTTCATGAAGTCCATGTCGATCTGCTGCCAGGGGATATCCCGGTTGAACTGGGTATGCAAATGCAGCAGCGGTTTGCGCAGGATCGAGAGACCGCGGATCCACATTTTGGCAGGGGAGAAAGTATGCATCCAGGCCACGATGCCGATGCATTCCGACTGGTTACCGGCCGCCTGACAGATCTCAAAAATTTCTTCCGTGGATCTGACCGTGGGTTTGAAGATGATGCGAACCGGCATCTCCGGGTGGGCATCGAAAAAGGAGGCGATCTGTTGGGAATGTTCTGCCACCTGACGCAGTGTTTCAGCGCCATAGAGGTCCTGACTGCCTGTCACAAACCATACTTCCCGTTGCCTGAGGTCGATCATATTTATTTCTTTGGGGTTGAGATATCAATTGCCATAGTATGCGTTGGGTCCGTGTTTGCGCTCGAAATGCTTTCGGATAAGGGCATCCTTCAACCTTGGGGCAGCCGGTGAGATCTGCCGTGTGATGAAGGCCATGCGCGCGATCTCTTCCAGCACGGCCGCATTATACACAGCCTTATGGGCATCCTTACCCCAGGTGAACGGGGCGTGGTTTCCAACCAGGACCATCTCTACCTCCCGGGCATCAAGTCCGCGTTCCTGGAAACAATCGAGGATCTGATGGCCGGTTTGGAGTTCATAATCCCCTTCGATCATCTCATCGCGCATCGGAGGAGCACAGGGGATGTCCACCGTGTTGTGATCCGCATGCGTGGTGCCAAGAATCGGAATGTCGCACTGCGCCTGGGCCCAGGCCGTGGCATAGGTTGAGTGGGTATGTACAATGCTTCCGATAAAAGGCCAGTGCCGGAAGAGTACGGCATGGGTGAGGGTGTCGGATGAAGGACGCAATTTGCCTTCCACCACTTTCCCGTCGAAATCGACGATGACGATCATGTCGGGCTTGAGTGCGTCGTAGGGTACGCCGCTGGGTTTGATGGCGAAGACTCCTTTTTGATGATCTGCCACGCTGACATTTCCGAATGTAAAGAGTACCAGCCCGAGTTTCGGGAGTTCGAGGTTGGCATGACAGGCTTCTTCCTTTAAATGATCGTACATAATGGATGATATGTTCCGGTCCTTACTGTTTGGGTGCGTGGGATTCGGTGAATGCGCCGGCTTCGAGGTATTTAAGGTATCGTTGTTCATAAAATGCCCGTCGTTCGATCCGGGGATGATACACGGCTTCAAATCCCTGGCCCATGGCCGCCATGGCATCTTCCACCCGCGCATGCAGTCCGGCTACAGTAGCCGCAAACATGCCGGCTCCCATCGCACAGGTCTGCTCACTTCGATGGATGCGTATCGGCATGCCTGTCACGTCACTCATGACCTGCATGATATATGGTGATTTGCGTGCCACACCGCCTAATCCGATGAGTCCTTCGATGCTGACCCCTTCCGATCTGAATCGGTCGATGATACATTTGGCTCCGAAACAGGTGGCTTCCACCAGGGCGCGGAACATGCGGGCCGCATCGGTCCCCAGCCGCAGTCCATGCAGGCTGCCCGTCAGGTATTGATTGGCATCCGGCGTTCGCCGGCCATTGAACCAATCCACGGCCAATTCGTCGTCATCCTCGAGTGGTAGTGCTTCCGCTTGTGCGGAGAGCATAGGGATCAACCGGTCTTCTATTTCTCGTTTGATGTCGGCATGCAGGGCGACATCTATAGAGGGCATACCATCCAGGATCTGAAAGACGGGATCCAGTATCAGCCGGCGCAGCCAGGCATAGGTATCGCCAAAGGCAGATTGTCCGGCCTCGAGTCCGGTCATGCCGGGGATCACAGAGCCATCCACTTGTCCGCAAATGCCACAGACGGTGCGTTTTCCGAGTTCCTGTTCGCTTGCCACGAGAATATCGCAGGTGGAAGTGCCCATGACCTTGCTCAGATGTCCGGGTTCGATCTGTCCGCCCACTGCTCCCATATGAGCGTCGAAGGCACCGACGGCCACCACGACCTCCTCAGAAAGCCCTAATCTTGACGCCCATACAGGTGAGAGTGTTCCGGCCGCCGTATCTGATGTCCACGCATCACGGCCCAGGCTCTTCACCCGGCCGTCGAGCAGCGGATCGAGGGTTGCAAAAAATTCGTTGGGGGGATAGCCTTCGAAATCAGCCGCCCAAAGGCCCTTGTGGCCTGCGGCGCAGACGCTGCGTTTCATTGATCGGACATCGTTGCCACCCGTCAGCAGGAAGGGGATCCAGTCGCAATGTTCTACGAATGAGACACATGCGTTTCGAACGGATTCATCTGTCCGAAGGATATGAAGCCATTTTGCCCAGAACCATTCTGAAGAGTATATACCACCCACGTATTTCAGGTAGTCGGTATCAAACTGTTTGGCGTGCTGGTTGATCTCTGTCGCCTCGAGGATGGCAGTGTGATCCTTCCACAGCACGAACATTGCGTTAGGGTTTTCTGCCCATTCTGTCTGCATAGCCAGAGGTGTACCGGTGGCATCTACCACCACGGGGGTAGACCCGGTGGTATCCACGCCGATGGCTCTGACCTGGCTGGCCACCATCGGATCTACCTGTTCCAGGCAATGGCAGATCGTTCGCTCCAAACCCTCCACATAGTCCATCGGGTGCTGGCGGAAACGGTTCGCCGATGGATCGCAATACAAGCCCTTTGCCCAGCGTTCGTAATAGTGAACTGAAGTCGCCATTTCCGTGCCATCAATGCTGTTGATGATCACAGTGCGTACAGAATCAGTGCCATAGTCGACACCGATCACAAAGTGGGAAGATGACATATTACGTCGCGTGTATTAAGGGTGTTTGGACGGGCTGCAAACCTGATTATTTCCTCGATCGCCCGGAAAAGTATCATAATTCACAAGATTACCCGTCCTGCGTTATCCTGAGTCTACCTAAATAGCATCAATTTCTGCAAAACAATCTGAAAATTCAATAAACCTTTCCGCAACTGTGCCGGCATTTACGAAATTGCATAACATACACAACTTTTAAAATCCTGAGACATGAATAACCTTTCATTTGGCTTTCGCACCCTACCCATTCTATTCGCCGTTCAACTCTGTGTACTTAACGCATTTGCACAGGATGAAGATGTTGAGCCGGGTCGGAACATCCTTAAAACCAATCTCCCGGGTTTCGCATTACGGAATTATAACCTGACATATGAGCGGATGTTATCCAAAAAGACATCTTTCAATCTGGGTTTTCGTTCCATGCCTTCCGGCCCGGTCTTATTCAAGGATATGATCATCGGTAGTATAGAGGATCAAGGTAATTCCACCAATCTCGATGCCCGTCAGGAGGTTGAATCGATCCGAATGAGCAATTTTGCCTTGACACCGGAAATACGTTTTTACGCCGGAAAGAAAGGCTACGGACATGGTTTTTATTTCTCATTATTTTATCGGTATGCCCGGCATGAGTTGGGAAACATCAGTGTGGATTATGAGAATAACGCAGGCACTACGAGCACAGCCACGCTTACCGGCAGCCTGACCTCTAATACAGGAGGCTTCATGCTTGGCTCCCAATGGGTCATTGGAAAGCGTGTGGTGCTGGACTGGTGGATATTAGGCCCACATTTTGGCGTTGGTAAAGGAACACTGACCGGCACCAACAGTACACCGATCTCATCGGCAGATCAGAGTAGTTTGAGTACTGAACTTGAGGATGTGCTGAGTGCCGTACCATTTGTGAAGAATGTCATCGATGTCGATGCCAACGGGGCCAGGGTTTCATTGTCCGGCCCATGGGCCGGCGTTCGCGGAGGCCTCTGCCTGGGTATACGATTCTGATACCTGATCATACCTAATAAAATCGCCTCATAACGAGCATGCAGATATCCTTCCCGGGATCCTCCCGTTTAAGCATATATAGCATACATGTCATATGCTATTTCATGGCGCTGGGGGCCTATACACAGGGCTCATCAAATATCATGCATCATACCTCCATCCGGTTTTCACTCAATGCGTACTCATTCAATGCGCGTTTGATGGAGAAAGATCCGGCAAATGGTCGGCCGGTATTCACTATTGCGGATCTGATCGATTGGGCAGCTGGTCAGAATTTGGAAGCAGTGGACATCACCGGATATTATTTCCCGGGATATCCTGCTCCACCTTCGGATGAAATGGTACGGTCGGTTCGTCAAAAGGCCGCTGAGCGTGGACTGGCCATCAGTGGAACTGGAATACGGAATCATTTTGCCTCTGCCGATCCTGTAGTCAGGCAGGAAGGTATTCAATTGGCCAAACAATGGATCGATGTAGCCGCAAAACTTGGTGCACCTGTCATACGGCTTTTTGCAGGGGCCATGCCGGCAGGTTACGAAAATAAGTGGGCGGAGGTAATGCGATGGATGGTGCCTTGTTTTCGAGCGTGCGCTGATTATGCGCAAACAAAGGGAATACGCATTGGCATACAAAATCATGCGGATGCTTTGTCCACCGCAGAGCAGACACTAAAGCTGCTGAAAGCCATCGATCACCCCGGAGTGGGCCTGATCGTAGATACGGGTAGTTTTACCACTGCTGATCCATACAAGGAGATCGAAATGACCGCTCCTTATGCCGTCAACTGGCAGGTGAAGGAACGTTTGCATGGGGAGGGAACCGATCGGAAGACCGATATCTTGCGCGTCATGCGCATCATCCGTGCGTCAGGATATAAAGGTTTCGTACCTGTTGAGACCCTGCCTGAAAAGGGGAAACCATACGATCCTGCCGTCCGTGTGCCGTTGCTACTGGCGGAAATGCAGGCGGCCAGGGAACTGGTGTTCAAGTGATATCCCTTACTTTACCGTCAGCGTGGTTCCGCTGATCTCAACTGTTTTCTTGGTCAGACCACTGCCGGCTGGACCTCCGGTCACTGCTCCGGAGATGTTGAAACTGGAGTTGTGTGCCGGGCAGTTGAAGCTTTGGGTCTGAGGTACGAACTGAACGGTACTGCCTGCGTGCGGACAAACAGAGGAGAAAGCTGAGAAACTGCTTACGACATTTCCGGCAGCAATGCGCACCACGATCACTCCCCCTCCGCTCACGAAATCATTGACTGACAGCATTTGGTTTGCGAGGTTAACGGTCAACAGGGCATTGTTACCTGGCGTGGGATTTGGTGTCGGACCGGAAGGATTTGTCGGAGCTGTTCCATCCTTGGAACATGCAGCCATCATACAGGCGACGCAGGTCGTGGTGAGGCCACCGGTCATGACTTTCAGGAATTCCTTGCGATCCATATCAATTGATTTATTGCATACAAACCAACCGAATGGCGCATTGTTCACCCGTTTTCTGCATGATCAGGCGGGGACGGCGATTTAAGATCCCCGGATTTTGCCCCGCCCTGTTGTTGAGCATATGCAGAGGGAGTCACTTCATAAACCTTCTTGAATTCACGACTGAAGTATTTCCGATCCGAAAACCCTACCATATAGGCCACTTCATAAACCGTTCGTTCCGGATCGCTCAATAGTTCTGCAGCTCTGCGCAGCTTGATCGACTTGATGAAGTCATTCACAGACATACCGGTCAGGGCCTTGATCTTCCGGTACAGAACAGGTTGGCTCATGGCTGCATGTTTTGCCAGCATTGTCACGTTGAACTCAGCGCTGTCCAGGTGTTTGAGGATAAATGCTTCAAGGTCTGTCAAAAATTCGTCTTTGACCGAAGTCACCACATGTGTCTTTTCTGTTACCAACATTTCTTGACGAAATACCACCTGCAATCTTCGTCGGTTCTCGATCAGGTTGTTGATCTGCGATATCAGAAGTTTCAGGTTGAAGGGTTTGCTGATGTATGCGTCTGCCCGGTGTTCCAGTCCGGTGATCCGGTCATCCAGTGTCGCTTTTGCCGTCAACAGTATGACGGGAATGTGGCTGGTCTCCCGCTCCGATTTAAGGCGGTCACAAAGTTGAAGGCCATCTACCATCGGCATCATGATATCGGAAACGACCAGGTCGGGTATCTTGTCTGATGCGATCTCAATGCCCTGACTTCCGTCTTCTGCTGTCAGCACATCGAAGATGGGTGACAGTGACTCTTCCAGCATCTGACGGAGTTCGGCATTATCTTCCACAACCAGGATCAATGCTCTTTCGATGGAGGAGGCAGCATCAATTCCGATCTCGCGGATACCGTTCATGTCCTCAGATTGTTGGCCAGGCCCTTCCTCTGAGAAATGTTCCATAAGCGTAGGAAGTGATACTGTGAACTCTGTTAGGTTTTGACTGCCATATTTCCGTTCTGATGATCGTTCACTTTGAACACTGATCTCCCCGTTATGGAATTCTACGATCCTGCGAGCCAGGGCCAGGCCGATGCCATACCCCGTATTTTCGGTACCATGGTCTGTGACCTGGAAATAGTTGTTAAAGATCTTGCTCAGATTGGCAGGTGTTATCCCAATGCCGGTATCCCAAACCTTCATTACTGCCTTGTGTCTGTTGCGATCGATCGCCAATCCGACCCGCCCCCCGGCAGGTGTGAATTTGATGGCATTCACCAGAAGATTTGACACCACTTTTGCAAACTGGATACGATCGATCGAAACCAAGATCTCTTCGTTTCCCTGAGGACATTCCAATGTCAGACCCTTTGTTTCCGTAATGGTTCTGAAACCTTCCGCGATTTCCCTGCAGTATGATACAAGATCTACGGTTTCTAGTTTCATGCGAAGATGTCCGGTCTCAGCTTTTCGGAAATCAAGCAGCTCCTGCACCAGCTCGGTGAGTTTGGATGTATGATGTCGAACGGATGTCCAGATGGTACGTTGTGGTTCATTATCCAGTTCATCGGCTTTCAATCGCTCGAGCGGCGTGGTGATGAGCGTAAGTCTGGTTCTGATCTCATGGGAAATGTTGGTGAAAAAATCCAGTTTATATTGCTGCAATTGTTGTTCCTGCTCAAACCTTTGGCGCATCAAAAGAAATCGAATGATGAAAAAGATGAGCGTAACAAAGGCGGATACATATAAGATCCAAGCCCACCAGGTATCCCATGGAGCCGGTCTGATACGTATGTTCAGGAGGCGTTCTTCAGCTTCCCAGATCCCATCGTTATTGGCCGCCTTGACCCTTAGGGTATAAGATCCGGCCGGGAGATTGGAATAGCTGGATGTTCCGGTGTGGCTTTCATGCCAATCTTTTTCGTAGCCCTCGAGCAGATAGGCGTATCGGTTCTTCCTGGGTTTGATGAAATTCAGGAGCTGGAAATCAATGCTGAAATCATTCTGATCGTGAGAAATGGTGAGTACATCGATCAGGTCGATATCCTTTTCGATGAGTGCTGTCTCATCCTTTGGTCTGATCGTCCGGTCCCCGATCCTGAGTGCGCTGAATACAATTTGACTGCGAAGATCGTTCCGCTGGATCTTCGCCGGATTGAAATGCACGATCCCGTGCAATCCTCCCGCCAAGATCGTACCATCCAGCATGCGAAAAAAGGCATTGGACGTGAAATCATTGCCCGGGAGACCGTCATACACATTGTAAGAACGAAATTCATCTCTTACAGGATCAAAGCAGCAAAGGCCTTTGTTGGTGGTCAGCCAAACGCTTCCAACCAAGTCGGTGATAATTGCTTTCACATCATTTGAAGGAAGGCCATTCTTATCGGTGTAGTGTACCACCCTGTTTTCTCGAGGCTGGATCAGGAAGAGTCCGCGTCCGGCACTGCCTACCCAAAGTTGCTGCCGTTCATCTTCATAAATGGAGTTGATTCCAATATCCTTCGGCATATCTGCCAGTCCCGGGAATATGGTCGAAGTTTGACTGAACCCCCGGCTGGACGGTGTTTTTACCTGAAGCCCGCTTTCCGTCCCTATCCACACATTATCCATTCGGTCGATCCACAGTGCCCGGATATCATGACCATCTATATGCCGGTCGCCGGTAGAATCCGGATGAAAATGAACATAGCTCTGCCGCCTTTCATCATACAGATCAAGTCCGTCGTGTTCCGAGCCCAGCCAGAAGCGACCTTTTCTGTCTTCCCTGATCAGGACGATGTCATTACTGCCAATTCCATTGCCTTCCTTCGGTTTCTTGATGCGTGTAAATCGCCCTGAGGCTGAATCGAACAGATTAAGCCCCCCGGCGTGCGTACCGATCCAAAGCCTACCCTTGCTGTCGCGATGGATCGTTTTGACCAGGTTTGATCCGATGGACTGTTCATCCTTGACATCGAACCGATAGTGTTTGAATTGACCGTTTTGGCCATCTCTGTAATTGAGTCCTCCACCATCCGTAGCAATCCAAAGTCCCCCGTCAGCATTTCCCAAAATGCAGCTGATCACGTTGTTACTCAAACCCTTATCTCCTTCACCGGCTTGGATGGCCTGGAATGCAGTATTACGGGCATAGCAGATATTAAGTCCACCATAATAGGTACCGGTCCAAATATTTCCGGCACGATCCATACAGATGTCATAAATGGAATTTTGAGAAAGACTGTAACGATTGCCCGGCACATGTCGGTAGACCATCAGCCTGTTCAAGGCCGGCGTCCAGACACAAAGCCCGTCCTGGGTACCTATCCACAATCGACCTGAAGCATCCGCCTTCAGTTTCCGGATATAGTCGTGCGGAAGCCTCACACCCGGTATGTCTGCTCCCGCCACCCTGTAAAAAGATCGTTGTTCGACATCATAGCCAAACAGACCGGCATTGGCCGTCCCGAACCATAATTTACCGCCAGCATCCTCTTCGATGCTGGTGCAGATCAGATCCTGATCAGTTTTACCGGGAAGGTTCAGTGTGAAGCGATCTACTTTCCGCCTTCCGTATTGAAGGCCGATCCGATAAAGATTCTCATTACCGCTGACCCAAAGATTTCCAAGTCCGTCTTCTCGTATTGTTCTGATCTCCAGGTCTTTAATACTTTTATCCAGGGAGATGGCCTGTGCGTCTATCCGGTTATTGGTATCCGAAACCAGGTAAAGCCCATACTGGCTTCCTGCCCAGATCCTGCCCCGACTGTCTTCATGTAAGGCCCTGATCCTGAAGTTTGAACGACCTGACGTTTCCTCATCCAATGGAAATACTGTTCGAAATCGATCTGTTGACCTGTCATATAGGAATAACCCTTGTTCTGTTCCAACCCAGAGTCGGTCCTTTTGATCCGCGAGCAGACTCAGGATGTAGTCATTGTTAAGTCCAACTGAATTTTCCGGAGATTGTCTGTAGACTTTGAAATTCCTTGCATCGTATCTGTTCAGTCCAGCTGCTGTTCCGATCCATATGAACCCCCTTTTGTCTTGCGCAAAACTGAGTACGGAATTATTTGAAAGACCATCTTCAACGGTCAATCCTTGAAAGAAAAGTTCTTGTCCGCTGGCCAGGTTTCGGAAGGATAGCCCCAAGATAAGTAGTATCAACGTCCGGATACTTAAGCCATCTGCTTCGATTTTCCACATCATCCTTGTACGCACTTGGTCTGTATGTTGTTCTGTAGACATTGCTAATTTGAAATGCTAACCGCCGGCATCCGATCCCGGAAAATTAACGAATGATCGCATCTTGCGCTACTGATTTGTGGAACGATCATCGATAATCCTTAAACAAAAGATGAAATCCCTTCTCAATGATGGTGAGAACTTTCAAAATATGGGTTTGATTGAGGATTTTCCCCCCATTCATTTAGAATAATCCACCCATGCACCGTTAAAAATGCGGCATTTTAGTTGTCTGAACAGTAGGAACGTAATCGTTTGCGTTTCTGTCGTTTTCTTATTGTAACCTAAAAAGCTTTTTATGCCAAGACATGATTTCAGACGGTTGCTCTTTTCCGTTTTTGCCATGCTGTTGTCGGTGACCGGAATTGGTCAGACGCAGATCAAGGGTGTAATCACATCCACCCGGGACAATGCCGGGATTTCCGGCGCTTCCATTATGAATGTTCGTACTAAGGCCGGAACGCAGACGGATGCGCAGGGCAACTTCGTACTTGCAGCGAACGCAGGTGATCGCCTGAAAGTTACCAGCATTGGTTTTCTGGATAAGGAACTGATCGTATTGCAGGGACAGACTTCCTTGAATATCACCCTCGAGGCAGCGGATGGCAGTATGGAGTCTGTCGTTGTGGTGGGTTATGGTACTCAAAAGAAGGTGAATATGACCGGAACGGTGTCCATGATCACAGCCAAGGACATTGAGGACCGTCCTCTGACGAATCTGTCAACATCTCTGTCCGGTCTTATGTCGGGTGTCTCTGTAGCACAGGGAAGCGGCCAGCCGGGTTCCGATGGAGCCAGCATCGTTGTGCGTGGCCGAGGCACCTTGAGTGGAACTGCTCCATTGATCGTCATCGACGGAGTGATCGGTGCACTGGATGCAGTGAATCCGCAGGATGTGGAGTCGGTATCCGTGCTGAAGGATGCCGCTTCTGCTTCGATCTATGGTTCTCAGGCAGGTAACGGTGTCATCCTGATCACGACGAAGAAGGGTACGCGTAATAAGTTGTCAGTCAATTACATGGGAACTTTCTCTACGACCTCGCCCATGAACATGCCCCGGTTGGTGACCAACTATGCCGAACATATGCGGCTGACCAATGAAGCGCACACAAATCTCGGTCAGGCAGCAAAGTACAGTGCCCTGACGATCAATGCCTGGGACTCTGCCAGTAAAATTCCCAATGAGTTGAATGCCAACGGGACGCCAAACTATGTGGCCTATCCCAACACAGATTGGGCAGATGCCTTTTTCTCCCAGCGGTTGGTCCAGAATCACAACCTATCCATCAACGGCGGTTCAGATAAAACTACATACCTGCTTTCCGTCGGGTATCTCAACAACCAGGGGACGATCGAAAACACATGGAGCCAGCGTTTCCAGTTTCGATCAAATCTGGAATCCAGGGTCAATAAATTCCTGACCGTTGGAACACAGACCTTTGCCATGTTCCAGAATGATGCGATGGGTAATGTTACCGACGCCTTTAACTTTCTTCGACAGACAACACCCGGCATTGTTCCAAAGTATCAGGGCCGGTACGGTTATGCTCAGACATCCGAAGAAAACCAGCAAGCAAATAATGTATTCTCTTTCCTGAATAATCGTCTCGGTAAGGATCAAACATCCAGGTTCAACACGACGTTGTATGCCACGTTGAATATCATCAAAGGCCTCAGTTTTGAGACGCGTGCTAACTACCAGATGCGCCAGTTAGAATATCGAAGCCGGAATAATCCTGCGGCTTCAGAGCGCTGGAACTTTGCTACCAATACGCAGATGTCGTTCCCGCAGATCCCTGCAAACTTATCATCCAGTTACAGTTACGACAAAAACTATCAGATCACGATCGATAACGTATTACGTTATACAACCACCATTGGAACGGATCATGATCTCTCAGCCTTTGTAGGATATAACCAGCTGTATTATAATTATTACAACCTGTCTGCCTCAAAGCAGGGGATGATCGATTACAATTTATATGTCCCAAGTACTGTATTGAATCCTACTTCCACAACAGGATCAGAAAATGACTGGGCCATTCGCTCGCTTTTCGGCCGGGTCAACTATGCCTTCAAAGGCAAGTATCTGGTGGAAGGTAACCTTAGGTATGATGGCGTTTCCCGCTTTTCACCGACCACTCGCTTCGGTTATTTCCCTTCTGCTTCCGCCGGTTGGAGGATCTCTGATGAGAAATTCATGGAGTCTGTCAAGTGGATCAATAATCTGAAGCTTCGTGCTTCATGGGGTGAGCTCGGTGCATATGCCTCTGGTAATTACGACTGGCAGGCGACCTATTCAACCAACTTGTATTCTTTCAATAATGTGCAGGCTTCCGGTCTGGCTGTCGGTCGGTATGCTAATCCCGACCTTCGCTGGGAGGCCACTAATATCAAGAACATTGGTTTTGATGCATCATTCTTCGGCAGCAAGCTTAATGTTGAATTCGATGTTTTCCGTCGTAACACGAACGGTATCCTTTCCTCCATCACTATTCCCATTACAGCTGGAACGGCTTCTGCTCCTACCGTCAACCTGGCTGCCGTGCAGAATCAGGGCTTTGATCTGACTGTTGGTACGCGTGGCACGGTGGGCGGTATTCGTTACAATGTGAACGGAAACTTTGCTTACACCCAGAACAAAGTCACTAAGTTCCGCGGTAAGTTGGTGGAAGGTTATGTTACAGATGCTGCCGGTGTAAAAGTATATCAGTCCAACCTGAGTGCTGTATATAATTCCGGTGCACTGGAAGACAAACAAATCAACGAGCACTACATATACAGAGTTTATCGTGGTTCAGGCAGCTACTTCAATGCCGATGGAAGTGTAAATATCAATGGCGGTCCAAAGGATGGTATGATCAGGACTGCGGACGATCTGAACTGGGCCAGGGCCATGCTCGCCGCAGGTTACAAGCTGCGTCCGGGCAACACTATACGTAAGGATGCCATCTGGTATGGTGATCTTCTTTATGCCGATCTGAATGGAGATGGTGACTATGGTAACTCATTCGACCGTCAGTTCACGGGCACGTCAGGCCTGCCTAAATTTATTTTCGGTCTGTCTGGTGATCTGAGCTGGAAGCAGTTTGATCTGTCCTTCATTTTTTCAGGTGCTGCAGGTCATCAATTCATGTTTACCAACGTCAATGGATTCAATGGTTCATCGGTAGTATGGGGCAATCACGTCAGTGCAGATGTAGCGGCAGACCGTTACTACTTCAATGATGCAGACCCGAATGATCCAAAGAACAATATCAACGGAAAATATACACGGCTCAAAGTAGCTGATGGGCAAAACACCGTTGCCTCCGACTGGTGGTTGTACGATGCTGCCTGGGTCAAGCTCCGTAACCTACAGCTGGGCTATAATCTGCCGGCTTCCATTGCTAAAAAAGCCTTCATCCAGCGGGCTCGTGTGTTCTTCAGTGGAGAAAACCTGTTCATGATCACTCCGTTCCCGGGCCTGGATCCGGAAATGGGTACCGGATTCACTTATCCTACGATGAAACAGTTTGCCTTGGGTCTGAATGTCACATTTTAAGTCTCATAAAAAGATATTTATATGAAAAGAATCATCATATCTCTTTCTCTGATCTCCCTGGTGCTGGGCGGTTGCAAGAAGGACCTGTTGGACACAACACCGTACGACCAGCTTAGCAGTGAAAATATGTGGACCACCGACAACCTGACAGTGTTGGGTGTGAATTCAATTTATGCTGCGCTAAGGCTTGGTCAGAATACCGGTTCCGCCAGCGGTCTCGAGCTTTATCAATATGACGCTTACGCGGTTACAGGGATGAACCGATCTTCTTCAGATGCTATGTTGCTGGGAACCATTACCCCGTCTCATGGACTGTTCAGCAATAACTGGCGTAATTTTTATGAAGGGGTCATCCGGGCAAATAACGCGATCGCAAATATTCCAGGCAAGTCGCCTTCCCCGGAAGCAAAGAAGGGCCGGCTGCTGGCAGAGGCCAAATTTTTACGGGCTTATTTTTATTATCGCCTGAATCAGGTATGGAAAGGGGTCCCCATCTATCTGGAGCCATTTGCCTACACTGAGGCCACCAAGCCCCGCTCTACTGAGCAGCAGGTGTGGGACCAGGTCATCAAAGATCTGACCGAAGCCATCAATGAGCCTAACCTGCCCAATAAATATGCAAAGGGGAATACTGATTATGGTCGCGTGACCAAGGGTGCTGCTTATGCATTGCGGGGCAAAGCCTACCTGTATATGAACAAATGGTCCGAGGCTGCTGCCGACTTTGCTCAGGTGATGGCTGCCGGATACAAATTGCATCCCGATTTCAGGACCCTCTTCAAAGAGGCCAACGAACAGTCTGATGAGATGATCTTCAGCATCCAGAATACTGGTATTGTGAATCTTGGGTCAACTACTCAGTTCTTCTGCGGTACCCGATCCTCCTTTGGTTCTTGTTGGAATACCTATCTTATTTCTCCCAACGGAGTTGATCTCTTTGAGAATGCAGATGGCAGCAAATTTGATTGGGATAAGATCATTCCCGGTTTCAAAGCAATGAATTCACGCGCCCGCCAGGTATATTTCCTGAGGGATAACATGACAGCTGCTGAACGTACGGCCCGGCAGAATCTCGGTGCCGATATGACAAAGTACCTGCCCACTGGCAATGAAGCGCGTCTCAAGGCAGCCTACGCCAGCCGAGATCCGCGTTTGGCCGCATCTGTTATTACGCCTTATTCAACCTACAACGGCCTATTCAGTAACATGCCCGCTACGGTAACCAGTCGCTTTCCATTTAGAAAAGAAGCCGCGGTTGATGGTGATCTGCGGACTGACACTCAGGCTGAATTTTATTATCTGCATCGTAAGTTCGTTTATGAGGGTAATACGGAACTGCTGAACCGCGCCTTCGGCCCGATCGACTTCCCCATCATCCGTTATGCCGACGTACTGCTGAACTGGGCGGAAGCCTTGAACGAGGCCAATGATGTGACCGGTGCCATCGCCAAGGTCAATGAAGTGCGTGCCCGTGTTGGTATGCCTGCTCTGCAGCGCACCGATGCCACCAAGCCCACCTTTGTAACCGGACAAGCTGATCTGCGCGAACGTATCCGCAATGAACGTCGCGTGGAGTTCATCAACGAAGGTGTCAACTACTTCGATGAGCTCCGCTGGAAGACCTGGAAATCCGTCAAATTCGACGGGGGCAACGGCCTTCGTAGTGCCTGGGGTGCCAACATTGCCAATTACACTTGGGGTGGAGACCATTTCTATGCCTGGCCTATCCCTCAAGCTGAGATCCAGATCAATCCAAATCTAACCCAGAACCCCGGCTGGCCAAACTGATCATCCTATGAAGCAAGGGGGCATGCGATTATGCATGCCCCCTTCTTATTTACTTACATGTATAATTCCGCTGATCATGAGATCCATTTCCATCCTGCTGCTGTCATCCATCACGCTCTTCAGCGCTTGTAAAAAGGAACAGTCCCCTGCCACACCCACACCTGCGCCGACGCCCAACCCAACGGTTTCGGATAACCGGTTTCCCGTGAATCTGATCGTTGATTCGCTTACACTCGAGGATATCCGAGCAACGGCTGTTAGTAATAGTGATATGGCAACCGGCGTGAGCAACATCATCATGTCACCATCCACAAATGCGCTATCTCGAACACCACAGCCATTCGTTGAAGGGAATAGCACCACTTTCGACAATATCTCTTCCCAGGGTCGTGATATGCGTTCCATGGCCGTCCGCTGGCTTTATACCTACCGCACCGAACCGGACGCAGCTAAACCTTATTTCGATAAGATCGTAGCAAACCTGCTGGCATGGATCAATGCAGGTAACAAAGTCGCCAACCCGATCCATTCACCCAATGAAACGAGTTATCTCGGATTTTATGAGGCCTATTCCGTCGTCCGAAGTCGTATGACGGCAGCTGATCGCGCCAAGGTCGACAATTGGATCAACGCGCGTGCCTTCGCTTATCAGACCTATCCTCCCCGTGTGAACAACTGGGAAACGATCCGCCTCAACCTGCTGTATTATTTCGGTTATATCCTGAATGATCAGAGCATGCTAAATGCGGCAGGTACCGCTTATACTAAGCTCCTGAATGTCAATCTCATGGCAGGCGGTAAGTCAGAAGATCTGATCAATCGGGATGCCTTCGCCTATCATGCATATAATCTCCTGTTCTACGCCCGGATCCTGCGGGTCAGGAGTTTGTATGAAGGGGCTGCCGCGATGCAGACCCTTAAGAACCGGAAGAATAATATCAACGTATCCCTGCAAGACATGGTGGACTACTGGAGGCCTTTCCTGATCGATCCGGCAAACAACGTACACATTGAGTTCGTCAATACCCAGTATGCGCCGGATAAGACCCGGTCGGATTACAACAAACCCTACGTCCCATCCAGCTCCATGTATGTGCTGGACGAACTCATCTATTCTTTTCCGGAAGTAAAGAACTATATGATCGCCATCCAGCCGACGATAGCCCGTCATAATGGACGGTTGAGTACCTTCCTCTATTGGCCGAAATGATGTAAGTTCAGGTTATGCAAAAGATCGATATGAAACAGATGTTCCGTACAGGTTTACTTTTCGTTTGCCTGATCACCGCTTCCTCCGCCTTTGCCCAGAAAGGGCTGCTCGCCAAACGACTGGCCGGTCGGGATGTGGCCATGCTGGTCCTGCCTGCCTCCAAATGGGTGACCTATCCCGCTTACACCGATCGGCCAGGCTGGGACCGGCTGACAGGTTCGCGCCGGGAGGAGATCATCAAGGAGGGGGAGAAGTATTTGAATTACGAATGGAAGGTCGTGAAGGCGACCGACTACCTGGCCTTTGAGCGCACCGGTGACCGCGAGATCATGCAACAGCCTTTCGGGAGGAACAACACAGCCCTGGGCGCACTTTTCGTCGCCGAGCTGGCGGAAGGCAAGGGTCGTTTTCTGGATCAGATCATCAACGGGGTATGGCATACCTGTGAGATGAGCACCTGGGTGCTGTCCGCTCACCTGCCCGTACAACGTTCCAAACGTTCATTGCCGGACGTGGATGAAACGATCATCGACCTGACCTCAGGCGATCTTTCCTCCATGATGTCGTGGATCCATCATTTTCTGTCAGGAGCCTTTGATAAGGTCAACCCCGTGATCTCGGCCCGCATACGTAAAGAAGTGAAGGATCGCATGCTCGATCCCTATCTTGCCCGTTCCGATTTCTGGTGGATGGCTTTATCCGGCAATCCCGACCAGATGGTCAACAACTGGAACCCCTGGTGCAATTTCAATGCCCTCACTTCTTTCCTGCTGATGGAGCCGGATGCCGGTCGCCGTGCGGAAGGGGTGAAGAAGTCTATCATGTCCACCGAGCGTTTCATTGATTACACCAAGGATGACGGTGCCTGCGAAGAAGGCCCATCTTACTGGGGCCATGCGGCCGGCAAGATGTACGATTATCTTCAGATCCTTTCCTACGCCACCGGAGGCAGCATCGATATTTTCCATGAACCCAAGATCCGCAACATGGGAGAATACATCGCCCGATCCTATATCGGTGACGGATGGGTGGTGAACTTTGCCGATGCTTCTGCCAAGGGTGGAGGCAATGCCGGTGTGATCCATCGCTACGGGAAGGCCGTGGGCAGTAAGGAGATGATGTCCTTTGCCGCTTACCTCGATCGTCGCAGTCCGCATCGCAGTATCGAAGAACGTGATATGTTCCGCGCCCTCGAAGGATTGCAGTACGATGGCGACCTCGACAAATCCAGTCCGGCGATGTCGAATGCACCCTGGTCCTGGTACCCGCAGACGGAGTTCTGCTACATGCGTTCCGGTGATGCCTTCTTCGGAGCCAAGGGTGGCTATAATGCAGAAAGCCACAACCACAATGACGTGGGCAGCTTCGTTTATTTCCTCAAGACCAAACCGCTCTTTGTGGATGCCGGTGTCGGCACCTATACCAAATTCACCTTCGGCAGCCAGCGGTACTCGATCTGGACGATGCAGAGCAACTATCACAACCTGCCAATGATCAACGGGGTTCCTCAAAAGGACGGCCGGAATTTCCGTTCACGTCAGGTGCGTTTCGACACCGCCCGGAGAACGCTCTCCCTGGATATTGCCGGAGCCTATCCGAAAGAGGCTGCCGTGAAGACCTGGCAGGTCGATTACAGCCTTTCGGCTGACGGATCGCTGGAGATGCGCCATGGCTTCGAACTGACAGAAGCCACCGCGGCCCATCACCTCAACTATCTCTGCGCCGTAGCGCCTGAACTCGCCGCGCCCGGACTTGTCCGCCTGAAGCATGGCGATGCAGCCGTGACGTTGAACTATGATCCCAAAGTTTTCGAAGCCTCCGTGGAAAAGGTGGTCATCGATGATGTCAGGCTCAGCCGTGTCTGGGGAGATGCCCTGTATCGCCTCTCCCTCAAAGCCCTGAAGACTGTTCCGAAGGGTAAATATAAGATCAATGTAAAACCCGTTTGACCCCACCAATAACCCACACATGATGAAAAGACAGATCCTGTTCATCCTGGCCGGACTCAGCGTCCTCCAGATCACCCAGGCACAGCCTTTATCCGGAGACAAACTCCGGGCCAAATTGCGCGAGAACCTCTCACTGGCGCAATCGCAGTACAAGTTGCTGCATGCCAACATCCCGGCCGACCGGATGCCCCAGAATTTCGATATCAAGACCGGTACCATGAAGACGAGCGACACCAAGTGGTGGTGCAGTGGTTTCTTCCCCGGTACGCTTTGGTATCTGTACGAATACGGCAAGGATCAGGAGATCCTGAACATCGCCGAAACGCGCTTGAAGCAGATGGAACCCATCAAACATTTCACGGGCAACCATGACCTGGGCTTCATGATGTACTGTTCCTACGGAAATGCCTACCGCATCACCGGACGTCCGGAATTCAGGAAGACGATCGACACGGCCGCCATGTCGCTGGCCACACGCTATCGTCCTTCGATCCAGTCGATCCAGTCCTGGGATTCCAGCAAGAACTTCAAATGCGCCGTCATCGTTGATAATATGATGAACCTCGAACTGTTGATGTTCGTCAGCAACAACGAGGGCGACAAGCGTTTCCGCGACATCGCCGTTACGCATGCCAATACGACCATGGAGCGTCAGTTCCGTCCGGACAATGCCGCTTATCATGTGCTCGACTATTCCCTGGCCAATGGCGGAAAACTCCTGCGTAAGACGACCTGGCAGGGTGCGCATGATACTTCTGCCTGGTCGCGCGGACAGGCCTGGGCGATCTATGGCTACACGACCATGTATCGCATGACGAAGGATGCCCGTTACCTCGATCAGGCCCGGAAGCTGGGTGCGTTCATCCTGAACCACCCACGGATGCCCAAGGATGGCATTCCCTGGTGGGATTTCGATGCGGCGGACATTCCGAACACCCTGCGTGATGCTTCTGCGGGATCCATCATGGCCTCCGCTTTCATCGAGCTCGCCGGATATGTATCCGGAGCGGAGAAGAAGCGTTACATGGGCGCTGCGGAGAACATCCTTACGACATTGTCCAATGACACATATCTCGCCAAACCCGGCACCAATGGCGGTTTCCTGTTGAAGCACAGCGTGGGTGCCCTGCCGTTGAAGGGCGAGGTGGACGTGGCCCTCACCTATGCCGACTACTATTTTGTGGAGGCGATGATGCGCTATCTGGCCTTGAAATGATCGCAGATTGCTTTAACTTGAAGATCCCCGGCGGAAGGTACTGACACCCTGCCCGGGGATCTTTCATTTTCTTCCCAAAACCGTTTGAGATATGGATCATCTGTTGGCATCCCGCCGGCGTTTTCTGCGGCAGTCACTCTTTGCCGGTTCAGGCCTTTTCCTGGCTACAGGTCAGGGTTTTGCATTCGAGCGTTCACCCGAGGCTGCGGTGGAAGGTCGTCGGGTGGGCATCATTGGTCTGGATACCTCGCATGCGCCCGCCTTCACCAAGGCGTTGAATGCGGCTAAGCCGGCCCCTGAATATGCCGGTTTCCGCGTGACGGCTGCCTATCCTCATGGTAGTCGCGACATTGCATCAAGTGTCGAGCGCATCCCCGCATACACGGAGCAGGTCAGGCAGCTGGGTGTGGAGAACGTTGATTCGATCGATGCCTTACTCTCGCGGGTGGATGTGGTGTTGCTGGAGACGAATGATGGCCGGCTGCATTTGGAACAGGCCCGAAAGGTATTCGCTGCCGGCAAGCCGGTGTTCATCGACAAGCCCGTGGCGGCTTCGCTGAAGGATGCCGTGGCCATCTATGCGGAGGCGCAACGTGTCGGTGTGCCGGTCTTTTCTGCCTCTTCGCTGCGTTACACGCCCAACGTGCAGGAGGCGGCCGGCGGCAAGGTGGGTAAGATCCTGGGTGCGGATACTTACAGTCCCATGAAGATCGAGCCGACGCATCCGGATCTCTTTTGGTATGGCATCCACGGCGTGGAGACATTATACACACTGATGGGTACGGGCTGTGAAACGGTTACGCGGGTGAAGGGCCGCGATGCGGATATCGTCACCGGCTTCTGGAAGGACGGACGGGTCGGGGTTTTCCGCGGGATCCGCGAAGGCAAGGCCGACTATGGCGGAACGGTGTACGGTTCGACGGGCATCATGACGGTTGGTCCGCATGTCGGCTACAATCCTTTGTTGCTGAAGATCATCGAGTTCTTCAAGTCGGGGGTGGCACCGGTGAAGGCGGAGGAAACGCTGGAGATGTTTGCATTTATGGAAGCGGCCGATGAGAGTTTGAGGAAGAAGGGGCGGGCGGTGAATGTAGCGGAGATGCTTCGGAAAGCGGGTGGTTGATTGCTCATGTGTTTTTTGATCGATCGTCTGACTCATTGATCGCATCGATATCTTTCCAGGATACGAAATTGAGATCTGTGGTCTCAGTCGATGGGCTATGTCCCTGATAGAACAGAACCCCCTGGGATGAGGGTTGATAATTGATCCGGTATTGGAGCCCCTTGTACCTCATCCAGTTTGGCCCCTGTATTTTTCATGTAGAATGCTTCCTGATCTTCCAGATAGTAGTTGTTGCTGCAAACTTAACCGGGTCTAACAACATTTCTAAAGCTTGATATCACTTATCAGCCCTTCGGGCCTTTCAAACCTATCTGTCAATAAAAAAGCCCATGACGGTTAGGTCATGGGCTTTTGCTGTAGGGGGAGGAGTCGAACCTCCACGAGGACGTTAGCCGCTGCACAATATTGTAGAAGGAGCTACCTTCAACCTACTGGTGGTCAACCCCAGTCGGTCCGCACGTCTGCGGATCGGCGTTATGCAGTGTTTATCCGGTGATCCCCACCCCCGAGACAAGAGGGCATGTCTGCCAAGATTTCATCACCCCACAGTGTAAAGAGCTGTGATCTCTTCAGATCAACAAGACGAAATTAGGCAAATCGACCTAAACTGGCAAAATAATTCAAATAATATTTGTAAATATTGGAAAAAGTTTAATAAATTGCATATGATCATAGAAAACGTCCAAAATAAGAATCGCGTATGGCCGCCAAATTGAATCTTGACAAACTGGATCTCCAGATCATCCATGAGATGATGGATGACGCAGGTATTTCCTATGCAGACCTCGGCAAGAAACTGTTTGTATCCGGCGGGACCATCCACGTACGGATCAAAAAACTTCAGGAGATCGGAATTGTCAAGGGCACCAGGCTCAATGTGGACCTCAAACTTCTGGGCTACGACATCACAGCCTTCGTCGGCATCTACCTGGAAAAGAGTTCACTCTACGACCAGGTGGCGGAGGACCTTAAGAAGGTCCCGGAGATCATCCGCATCAATTACACCACGGGCAATTACAGCATGTTCATCGAGATCGTTGCCCGCGATATCAACCAGCTGCGGTATGTGCTCCATGACCAGCTTCAGAAGATCCGCGGCATCGAACGCACCGAAACCCTCATCTCCCTGGAAGAAAGCCTGAACCGGAATGTGCGTGTCACGGGCTGATGACCAGCTTCCACTACCCGGCCTCCTCGCTGTCTCCTTCAACCCATCCCCTTGCAGAAGAAGTTCCTCGGTGCGCTGTTCCTGATGATGGTGCTGAACATACTGGTCAAGCCGGTATGGATCTTCGGCATCGACAGGGGCGTGCAGAACATCACGGGATTCAGTGATTACGGCCATTATTTCGCGTTGCTGAACTTCTGCATGGTCCTGGGATTCATATTGGACCCGGGCATTCACATACATGTCAACCGGGTGATGTCTGCCCGAAAGGATGACCGCGCGCGCATTTTCTGGGATGGTCTTTACGCGAAACTGCTGCTTAGTGCCATCTATTTTATGGTAGTGTCCATGATGGCGCTCCTGGCCGGATTCAGGGACCTGCAGTTGCTGGCCTCGGTCATGGTACTGCATGCCTCGATGAGTATGCTGGGTTATCTGCGCATCCATCTCACCTCGGATCAGCGTTTCAGGGCGGAGGGACTGTTATCCGTGACCGATAAGTCGATCGTGATCCTGACGGTGGGCATCATGCTATTATGGCCGGACCTTTTCGGCAGTATCACCATCAGCCGATTTGTCTCCCTGCAGATCGTCGGGATATTCATCGCGATCTGTTTGTCTGCATGGTTCATCATGCGGGGCCGTGAAGGCTTCAGGATCCAGCCTTTCCGGGGCTTCCGGCGCGAACTCCTGTTTTCCAGCATCCCGTTTGCGGTCAATGTTTTTTTGATGACGATCATCCTCCGGATGGACGGGATCCTGCTGGATCGGCTGCATCCGGAAGGAGATCATGAGGCGGGATTGTACGCCTCGGGTTTTCGCATCCTTGACGCCTTCAGCATGATGGGTACGCTGGCCGCGGGTTTTCTGCTGCCCTTTGTCGCCCGGCACTGGCCGGATGTCCGGGCATTCAGTCATGCCGTGACCGTGTCTCGCAGGGCGCTCATGTGCGCCGCCATCCTGATCGCATCCATCGGGCTGGCGATACCGGGCTGGCTGACAGAATTCCTCTATCATCGTTCCGACGCATCGATCATCCGGCTGATGCAGATCATCCTGCTGGCCCTGCCCGGGCTTTCGCTGGTGAGCATCCACGGAACGCTGCTTACAGCGACCGGACATATCCGCCGTTTCATCAGCATCAGTGCAGTCATGGCAGGATCGAGTCTGCTGCTGAATGTCTGGCTCATTCCGAGATATGGTGCCATCGCCTGCGCGGTGATCGCTGTGGTCGTGCAAACCTTTTACGCGATCGTACTGATCCTGATGACCCGCCGTCATCAGGGGATCGGCTTGCCGGCCTTCGAAGCCATGTCCTATGGATTCGTGGGACTCATGGGATATGGTGCCATTCGGACGATGATCTTTTATCAGGTACCCGTTCCCGTTAGTGTAGCGTTGTCGGTGTTGTTGACGGGTATCCTTTTCTATGCAACCCTGGGCTTCGGCCTGAAGGATCTGCGCAAGCTCCTTGGTCAGTGATCCGCACCCGGTCTGAAAAGAGATTCATCCGAACCGTCTGTCACATTCCGCTTCACGCTAACTTTACCGTCACCAAAGCCCGCATTCAGATGATCCAGGATATCAAGGATATAGTGACACGTCATCGCAGGTTCCTGCTGATCGCCGTAGCCCTGCCTACGCTGACCGCGCTGGTCGTGAGCCTGGTCATCCCCAAACAATACCTCTCCAAGGCCAGTGTACTGCCCGCCAATTCTCGCTTCAGCGATAAGTCGAGGTTTACGGCTGAAGAGATCACAGAGCTTTATTCCGTCTTCAGTTCGGGCGATGACCTGGACCGTCTATACGCAACGGCCCGCTCCTGGCCGGTCATGATGAAGATGGTGGACAGCTTCGGACTGATCAAACATTACAAGATCCGGAAGGCTGATGAAAAGGGCCGGGAGGAAGCACTGCGCATCTTCCGCACGAAATGTGGCATCTTCAAGACAGAGTATGGAGAAATGCATGTGAAGGTCACCGACCGCGACCGTGTGTTGGCGGCTGCCATCGCCAATGCCATGGTATTCCAGACAGAGAAGGCGCACCAGGACCTCTATCGCGATTATTACTCCACCACGCTCCGAAAGCTGGAGACTTCCTATGAGGCACTTAAAACTTCGGAGGGAGATGTACGTGCCGTCGACAGCAGTCGTGCTGTGCCTGATGCCCCAACGCACCAGCTGGACTATTACCGTCGGGCGATCACGGATATCCGCATGGCCCTGCTCAATCCGCCTCAGGCACTGGTGGTCCTGGAGCGTGCCGTACCATCTGTCAAAGCGGAAAGTCCGAAGGTGGTAGTGAATGTCGTGGCGACCTTTCTGGTGAGTCTGTTCACGGCCTTTGCCATGGTCTTGCTGTTGCCCGGTTTCAAGAAAGCCTGACGGGTTGAACCGCACTGCCCACATACCGGCCCTCCTGACGCCGAATGTCCTGATCCTGCTGGCCATGATGGCGGGAACGGTGGCGTCGGTCTTCAGTCACCGTCTGATCTTCCTGGCAGCCGGACCGGTTGCCCTGGTTGCCTGGATAGGTTTGCAGGACATCCGCCGTATTTATTACCTGCTGCTGGCGACGATCCCGTTTTCTGCAGAGATCGAACTGACGGCGACCCTGGGCACGGACCTGCCCGACGAACCGCTGATGTGGTTCATGACGGTATTGATGGCCCTGCATTTCCTGTTGTACCGCGACCGTTTCGACTGGCGTCGGATGGATGCAGCCATTTTGTTGCCATTGTTGTTTCATCTGGTGTGGATAGCCTTCAGCAGTTTGCTTTCCAAACATGTGTTGCTTTCCTTCAAGTTCCTGGCCGCGAAGATCTGGTATGTGACGGCCTTTATGCTGGGAACCTGGTACTGCCTGAGGGATCGGAAGGATGTCCTCCGGGCGCTGAAGATCCTGGCCGTTTCGATGTTCCTGTCTCTGTGCATTGTGCTGTTAAAGCATGCTTCTTTGGGATTCGCCTTTGACAGTGCCAATCGCAGTGTGGAACCTCTGTTCCGCAATCACGTGAATTACGGGGCGCTGCTGGTGACAACCATGGCGATACCTGCCGGCGCCTGGTACTTATTCCCGGAACAAAGGAAAAAACTTCGCTGGATCCTTGGCATATGGCTGGTGGCCTTGTTCTTCACCTACTCCCGCGGAGCGTGGATGGCGGCCCTGATCGGTATCCTGACGGTGGTGGCTTTGCGCCAACGCATCTTCCACTGGCTGGCAGGTGCAGCGGTGGCGCTGGTACTTGGCGCGGCCATTTATTTTCTGCAGGATGACCGCTATCTCGAATACAGTCCGAACTACGAGCGTACCATCTGGCACAGCGATCTGGGTCAGCACATGCAGGCCACCTACAAGATGACCGACATCTCCTCGATGGAGCGTTTCTATCGCTGGATCGCTGCCGTCCGGATGCTGGAGGGAAATACACTCTACGGTTACGGCCCGAATTCGTTCTATCACGAATACCGTCCGTTCACGGTGCGTTCCTTTCAGACCTATGTCAGCGACAATCCGGAGCGATCGACCGTGCACAACTATTTTCTGCTGATCCTTGTAGAGCAGGGCATTCCGGGGCTGCTCATCTTTTGTTTGCTCCTCTATGTGTTGCTCAGCACCGCCCACCGCCATTACCATGCGGCCGGAGATCCTGTGGACCGGGCCATTGCCGCGGGTATCCTGGCCCTGTTGTCCATGATCATCTTCCTGAACATGCTCAGCGATCTCATTGAAACGGACAAGGTCGGCTCGATCTTTTTCATTTGTATTGGCCTCTTACTCCGCCGCAAACCTGCCCACTAACCTCTGCGTTCCCCCTTTTCTCCTTTCTCAGCGCTTTAAGCTAAAAAAATACCCCGCACCAGGCGGGGCATGAGTACCAAAAAAATGATGAAATTAAGCAGTTCCACCACTTGCAGCGAGCAGGATAACGACGAGCGCCACCCATACACCCCAGCCGATCCAGGTGGAGCGAATGAAGGCCTTGTCTTTTTTCATCAGGTAGGCGATCAGTACACCGATCAGACCGAGCAACAGTCCGAGGATGAATCCGCCAAAATAGAAACCCTTCTCACCATCTGCCATCATTTGCTGTACATCGAGGGTAGCATCTGACTGGATCCCTTCGCGTTTGATTTCCTTGCGGAGTTCGCGCTGTGCGATACGAAATACGATCTTTTCTTTCAGGCTGAGTTTGTGTCCGATGACATCCGCGAATTCGCGGCCATTCATATTCAACAAGGCATCGACGGTCACCGTTGCAGCGGTCGGTGCAGGCTCAGTCACCCGCACCGGGATGGCTGAAGTCAGCAAGGCGGTGAACACCAGTCCAAAAAGCAGTCTGTTGATTGTTTTCATCATATTACAGAAGTTTTAATAAGCTAATATAATCACTGAATAAATACCCTGCGATCCTCTTTTTCTCTTTTCTCTGCGCTCCAATTCTTATTTCATCCTCTTCTCACGTCCATCGCGTCGCGCAATCCATTGCCGAGTACATTGAATGCCAGCACCAGGATCATGATCGCCAGGCCCGGAATGACCGCCAGGAAAGGGTTGTGTGTGATGATGAAATTGTAGTTCTCCTTGATCATCAATCCCCAGCTGGGTTGTGGCGATTGCACGCCCACGCCGAGGAAGCTCAGACCGGCTTCCATGACGATGGCGCTGGCGAAGTTCGATGCGGCGAGTACCATCACCGGTCCCATGACGTTGGGGAGGATATGCCGGAGGATGATCCGGGCATGACCTGCACCCAGGGCTCTGGCGGCTTCCACATATTCAAGCTCACGGATGGCCATGACCTGTCCGCGGATCATACGGGCCACGTTCACCCAGAGGGTAAGCCCTACTGCAATGAACACCTGCCAGAAACCTTTTCCAAGGGCCAGGGTGATCGCGAATACCAGCAACAGTGTCGGGATGCTCCATACTACGTTGATGAACCACATGATGAGCTCATCGGTACGCCCCCGGAAATAGCCGGCCAAAGCCCCCAGGCTGATGCCAATGAGCAGGGAAATGACCACGGCGATCGTGCCTACGCTGAGGCTCACGCGCGTGCCGATGATCAGCCGGCTCAGGATGTCCCGACCGTATTTGTCGGTACCCAGCCAGAAGCGCATGTTCAGGATCCGGTAGTCGCCGGCTCCGGCTTTCATGGCCTTTCGCTCCGAGATGCCTTCGTCGAGGTACTGGAACCATACCAGGCTGTCGCCCGCCTGTGCTGCAGACACTACCGGGATGAATTGTACATCATCCCGTTCACCGTTGACCGTGCGTTCCAGCCATCCGGCCGGGGCCGGTCTGTCATCACGGGGCAGGGCGAGAAAGGTCTGCCGGTGACCGGCCTTCATGCCGGCCAGTTCCACCATCATCCGATTCGCATTCGGGGAGTGGTCCGGTGCGATCCAATAGGCGAATATGGCCGTGAACAGGGTGATAACGATGATCGTCAACGCCGTCATGGCGCTGCCGTTCCGCTTCAGCGACTGCCAGGTATCGGCCACAAAACCTTGGGAAGAGGATGTCATCCGGGTAAATATAGTCAACCGGATGCAATGATCCGTCAGGGACCTTCAACGGACGATGCGACCTTTCCACTCATAATCCCCGAATTGTCCGAAACCTCCGGATACCACCGTGTACAGCATATGAAATGGCTGGGCGACCGGGAACCAGCGTAGCAGGTGTTTCACACCGAAAAAGCCGGCGACCGGCCATAGAAAGTACAACTCCACGGTTGTTTTGAACGCGAGGAGGAGACCGCCTGCCACTAACCCTGTCGTATAACCGAAGATCCCGGAGATGAGCAGCGCAAGCAGGATCAGGTTGTGCAGATAGACCAGCATGAGTACGGGCAGGATGCGTTTGTCGCGATAGTGCGTGGCTTTGCTCGCCCAGCGTATTCGTTGGCGCAGGAATGAACGGATCGTAGGTTCCGGATGTGTGGTCACAATAGCCTCCTTCGACCGGCAATAGGCGATGCGCCCCGGGAATTGCTCCTGGATCTTCTGCATCAGCAGCATGTCATCTCCCGATGCGATGTGGTCGATCCCCTCGAATCCGCCGACGGCATCGAAGGCTGCGCGGGTGAATCCCATGTTGGCGCCATTGCTCATTCCATGGAATCCGGCGGATACCGATGCGGCCGTGATGCCCTGCAGCGATAGGAAGTCGAGGGTCTGGAAGATATCCAGCGGTCTGTTCGTTCCGTGGAACATGACGGGTCCGCTGACAAATGCGGCGTCCGACTGCTTTCTGCAGGCAGACATGCTGCGTACCCAGGAAACCGGGGGGATGCAATCGGCATCCGTTGTCAGGATGACGGACCCCGTGGCGGCTGATACACCCCGGGTGATGGCTGCCTTCTTGCCTTGTGCCATCGGTGCGGTTTGGGAAAGCCGGATGAGCCGAACACCCCGGTCGGCATAGGATTCGACAATTTGGGCTGAAGGGTCGGTGGAATGATCATCGACCACAATGACCTCGAACAGGTCTTTCGGATGATCCTGTGTGAGCAAGGCCCCGATACAGGCTTCGATGTTTGCGGCTTCGTTCCTGCAGGGGACGATCACGCTGATCCCATCAGGGGATCCTTCCCCGTAAAGATCCCCGCCTGTGCCGCCGCGATCCCACATCCATCTGTACAAGAGGATGATCATGGCATAGCCAAGCGCCAGGAGGGTGGAAATGAATATCAGGATCATGTTTCGGCAACTGCGGGCTCATGTTTGCTGCCGGTCAGCGCTTTCGCGACGTCCTGCAGGTGATGCGGCCGCATGAGCAGATGTCCGGCCTGTAATGTCTTCATCCGGACGAGCGGGGACATCCCTTTGGCGAATGCTTTTCCACGTGCGGCGGGGCAGAGTTTATCGTAACGCCCAAAGACCATGGACACGGGTGTGCGGTGTCGTCGAATCTGGTCGCGAATATCATCTGCATCGGGCCGAAAATCGCGGAAGGTCATCCAGGTCTGATACACTTTCTCCCGCATCGCCTCGTCCTGCATGTAATATCTGACGAATTTGGCAATACTTCCGTTGATGGCCCGGGTCTTTTCCAGCAGGTCCAGCAGTCGCATGAATCCACGGGGGTTCCGGAGGTTGTAGCGCATGATGGCGTGGCCGATGGTCGTGCGCGTGGCAAAATGGTGCCAGGGGTCGTGCTTTAGCCCGTCGGGTGCGATCAGCCAGAGGAAAGGCACCCGTTCGGGTCTGGCCTGGTAAACCGAGAGCGCCATTTTCCCGCCCATGCTGTAGCCGATGATGCCATAGTCGCGGCCGCCGATCTCAGGGCATTGCGCGATGATGTCCACCCATTCGGGTACGCTCAGCCTGAGTCCTTCATGCCAGTTGGTGCGTCCGTGAAAGGGGAGGTCGAAGGCGATGAGGGTGTGGTCGGGGAGATGTTCCGCCAATGCCAGGAATCCGGCGGCATCTTCCAGGAACCCGTGAAAGCAGACGGTCAATTTCGGTCCCGAGCCTGCCTTCAGATAAGCGATGTCGGAAGATCGGTATCGTAGAAAGGATGGTTTCATGCACAAGAGCTGGGTGGTTGACTGTCGGTTTCTAAGATATGCAAATGGCCCCGAATGACCCCAGTGGTTGCGGGTCCCGAATTTCCCGGGCATTTTGTCGGAGGACTGTTTGGTATGTACAAAATTAAGTAATTTCGAATTGGTTGCATAACTAACGATATGCCAAACAACCATTTTTCACGCGGCGAGTTATATAGTTTCATCACGGGCCTGGCGTCCACTGCATTGGCGCGTCGTCTGCAGAAGAATTTCAAGCAGGAGGGCGTGGACATCACGGTGGAGCAGTGGAGCGTGCTGTATCATTTGTGGAAGGAGGATCGCCTGAGCCAGCAGGAGCTGTGCAACCGGAGTTTTCGGGACAAGCCCAGCATCACCCGGCTGGTGGACAATCTGGAGAAGCAGCGACTGGTGAAGCGGGTGTCTTCGCGGACAGACCGGAGGATGAACATGATCCATTTGACGGAGGCGGGGAAGGAATTGCAAGCGTTGACCCTTTCGTTGGCAGACAGGACCCTGAACGAGGCCCTTGATGGGGTGTCAGCCAGGGAGATCGAGTTATGTAAGGGCGTTTTGCAGCGGGTATATGACAATCTCACCTGATTCAACATACAAAAACGAAAAACATGACCACAGGAACGAACACAACGACGGCTTTGCGGGGCGCTGAATGGCTCATCAGGGAGAGTCTGCCTGCGGACACCTACATCCCCGAAGATTTCAACGAGGAGCAGCGAATGGTTATGCAGCTCTGTCACGACTTCCTGAAGACGGAGATCCATCCCGTGATCGAGCGCATTGAAAAACTGGAACCCGGACTGATGTCTTCCCTGATGGAGAAGGCCGGTGAGCAGGGATTACTGGGGGCATCGATCCCGGAGGAGTTCGATGGGCTGGGCAAGGATTTCATCACTTCGACGATCGTGAACGAGGGACTCGGCGGCGGACATTCTTTTTCGGTGGCGGTGGCGGCCCACACGGGCATCGGCACCCTGCCGATCCTTTATTTCGGAACGCCGGAGCAGAAGATCCGCTATATCCCGAAACTGGCGAGTGGTGCCTGGAAGGGAGCTTATGGCCTGACAGAGCCCAACAGCGGCAGTGATGCATTGAGTGCCAAGACGACCGCGAAGTTGAGTGAGGATGGAACGCATTATATCCTGAACGGACAGAAATGCTGGATCACCAACGGTGGTTTTGCAGATGTGTACACGGTGTTCGCGAAGATCGATGGGGACAAGTTCACTGCTTTCATCGTCGAACGCGGGATGGAGGGCTTTTCACAGGGTCCGGAGGAGGACAAGATGGGTATCAAGGGATCATCCACCGTGCAGTTGTATTTCCAGGACTGCAAAGTGCCGGTGGGCAATGTGCTGGGAGAGATCGGCAAGGGTCATGTCATCGCCTTCAATATCCTGAACATCGGACGCCTGAAACTCTGCGCGGCCACACTGGGCGGCGCAAAGGCCACGATGGATGTGAATATCAATTATGCCAATACCCGCGAGCAGTTCAAGCGTCCGATCGCATCGTTCGGAGCCATCCAGCAGAAGCTGGCGGAGACGGCGATCCGCATCTGGGTAAGTGAGGCGGCTTTATATCGCAGTGCGATGTGGGTGGAGGAAAAGGAGCGTGCGTTGCTGGCAGAGGGCAAGCCCTTCAATGAGGCATTGCTGGGTGCGGCAGAAGAATATGCAGTGGAATGCGCCATCCTCAAGGTATATGGCAGTGAGATGCTGGACTATGTGGTGGACGAGGGTGTGCAGATCCATGGCGGCAACGGATTCAGTGCGGAGTATGCCATCTCCAGGGCTTACCGCGACAGCCGCATCAATCGTATTTATGAGGGGACCAATGAGATCAACCGGCTCTTGACGGTGGACATGATCCTGAAGCGGGCGATGAAGGGACGTTTGGATCTGATGGGTCCGGCGATGGCTGTCCAGAAAGAGTTGATGAGCATTCCGGATTTTGGATCAGGGGATGAAGAGCCTTTTGCATCAGAGCGCAAGCTGGTGACCAATATGAAAAAGGCCTTGTTGATGGTGGCCGGCGGAGCGGTGCAGAAACTGATGATGCAACTGGAACAGGAGCAGGAGATCCTGATGAACATCGCAGACATGGGCATTGAGATCTTCCATGCGGAAAGCGCCTTGCTGCGGGCGATGAAACTGACGGATCGAAATGAATCCTCGGCCTTGCTGGCTACGGATATTGCGCGGGTCTATCTCTATGATGCAGCCGATCGGGTGAACAAGGCCGGTAAGGATGCCATCAACGCCTTTGCCTCCGGAGATGAGCAACGCATGATGCTGCTGGGTTTGAAGCGCTTCACCAAGGCTGATCCCCTGAATGTGAAGGATGCCAGACGCCGGATCGCCACGCGATTGATCGCAGATGGAAGGTACACGCTGTAAGCGATGGTGATGTCCGGGTAAGGAGAACATCTTTACCTCTCGAATGAAATAAATAAAAAAGCGTCCTGATGATTCAGGACGCTTTTTTTATGGTTGCGTAGAGGTATCAGCGAAAGAGTGTGGACTTGATGAGCGGCATACGTGCACGCTGTACAGCGGTTTCTTTCCGGTTATCCAGCCACAGGCCAATGGCCATAGTGACAGACAGGATCAGGATACCCAACTGGAAGAAACGTGACAGATAGACCATGTGGATCTCGAAGAGCACATATCCGACCCATACGATCAACGAGACGATGCGTCCGCTGAGGTAGGAAGCCATGAGGATGAGTTTTCCGAGTCCGTTGCCTTCCATCTGGTGTTCGCGAATGGCATCGAAGAGGATGGGCAGTCCGAACAGCAACACCAGTACCAGGCCGAGACCGTAAATGATCAGGAAGGCATGCAACTTCGGCCCTTCATATATCAACAGCGCAAGCACGGCCACGATGAATACAGTGATGCCTGCCACCATGTCTTTCCTGGATTCTTCTTTGGTGATGAAACCGAAGAGAAAGTAGAAGGCCAGCGGCGGCTGTATCATGAGGGCAAACAGTCCGGCCACCTCTGACGTCTCTTCACTGACAGGCAACAACAGCTGGTTCTGTATGAGACCTGTAATGAAGAGCACGCTGAGAGATATCAGCAGCGGCTTCGCATATTTTCTTTTCCTGAGGGAGCTGATCGCCAAAAATAAAATGGGGATGAGCAGGATGAAGGTGCTGGTGAGGCTGAGTCCTTCACTGAGTCCACGAAACA
>VFQT010000708.1_pt1 | contig 45762 bp, 44 predicted proteins | sample 3512381 | NCBI WGS metagenome assembly VFQT01 (sample SAMN10412376, study PRJNA504923) | tailings metagenome | isolation source: Relicate 2 Philex TSF3 active mining site | place: Philippines: Tuba, Benguet | collected 2017-08-29 | reverse complement strand
CAGGCGCGTCTTGGCGTCACTTTAGTAACAAATTTACTAGTTTATTTGTCATGGCGTATTTAAGAAAGTGCACAAGGCTCTCCTGCGGAAAAATCGCGGTGGCAACACTTACTTATGTTTATGCAGATTCAACAGCAGTGCTAGGACCTTTGGCCACAGTTCCAGAACCACATTGTTATGACCTTTGTGAAATACATGCCCGTAAATTAACGGCACCTCGTGGTTGGGAAATTGTCAGACTTGAAACTGAACCTGAAGAACAAATACCATCACCAGATGATTTATTAGCTCTTGCTAACGCGGTGCGAGAAGCAGCAAAACCACAACCAAGTGTGTGGCAAGAACCAAGTTTTGCCCAGGATTATGCAAAAAGAGCACATTTAAAAATTGTGCGGGACGAAAACTAAAATCAAAGTTAATTTAAATCCTTTCCTGCACTAGTCTTAAATTCTCATGAATGCACCTGTCACGGAAAACTCCTTAAAAAATCTCATCAAGGCCTATGATGTTCGAGGAATTGTTCCTGAACAATTAGACGAAAATCTTGCTTTTCTAATCGGACAATCATTTGTGGAAGTTTTAAAAATTCGATCCAGTGATGGTGGAAATAATCAGGTTGTAATTGCTCATGACATGCGACCAAGTGGTCCAGCATTGGTTGAGGCATTTGCTCGCGGAGTTATGCAGCAAGGTGCCGACGTAATTTTAATGGGTTTAGCTTCAACAGATGGACTTTATTTTGCATCAGGTTTTTTAAATATCGCTGGCGCGATGTTTACCGCAAGTCATAATCCTGCTGAATACAACGGAATTAAATTAGCTAGACCTGGGGCAAGACCAGTTGGTCAAGATTCAGGATTAAAAGAAATAACCCAAATGCTTTTATCAGGAGTAAAGAAATATGAAGGTCCAACAGGTAAAAGTCAAACTCGAGATTTGAATTCCGAGTACGTTGAATTTATTCATTCATTGGTTAATGTTAAGAACTCAAGAAAACTAAAAATCGTAATTGATGCAGGAAATGGCATGGGGGGATTTATTGTTCCTAAAGTTTTTGAGAATTCTAATTTTGAAATAATTCCCATGTATTTTGAATTAGATGGAACATTTCCAAATCATGAAGCAAATCCAATAGAGCCTAAAAATTTAGTTGATTTACAAAAAAGAGTAGTTGCTGAAAAAGCTGATTTAGGTATTGCATTTGATGGCGATGCAGATCGTGCATTTTTTGTAGACGAATTAGGTCAAAGTATTACTCCAAGTGTGATAACTGCATTAATTGCCAAAAGAGAATTAGCTAGAGAAAAAGGTTCAACGATTATTCATAATCTAATAACTTCAAGAAGTGTGTCTGAAGTTGTGAAAGAAAATGGGGGAATTGCTAAAAAAACTAGAGTGGGACATTCATTTATAAAAGAAGTGATGAAAGAAACCAATGCAATATTTGGAGGAGAACATTCTGGGCATTTCTATTTCAGAGATTTTTGGTTTGCAGATAGCGGCATGTTGGCAGCGCTGCATGTTTTAGCGGCCCTTGGTGAAACTAAACCAGGAACTTCATTTTCATCAATGCTTAAAGAATTTGACAGATATGTTGCAAGTGGCGAGATAAATACCAAAGTCAGTGATGTTTTTAAAACCTCACAAAAAGTTAAGGAACATTTTTTGAATCACAAGGATGTCCAAATTGATGATTTAGATGGTTTAACCTTTAGTACTGACCAATGGTGGGTCAATATTCGACCAAGTAATACTGAACCTTTGTTGCGTCTTAACGCTGAAGCTAAAGAGCGTGCAACAATGGAAAAAGTTCGAGATGAAGTGCTTAGCATTATTCGAAAGGATGCTAAATGAGTTCAGTTATCAAACCTGAATTATTAGAAATTCTTGCTTGCCCTTGCGATAAGCATGCAGACGTTGAGGTTTCTCAAGATGACACAAAAATAGTTTGTACAAAGTGTGAAACAACCTTTCCAATCAAAGATGGCATTCCGGTGATGCTTTTAGATGAAGCAACACCTGGACCTCGCGGCATTGGTGGATAAAACTTTTTCAAATGAATAACAACGTATTAGTTGTTAAAGGTTCTTTAAAAGAATATCTTTGGGGAAAAATTAACGGCTTAAGTAAATGGGATTCCAACACAGATAAACCACAAGCAGAGCTTTGGTTTGGTGATCACCACTCAGGTCCTTCGATTTTGGTTGAAAATAATGAAGTTATTAAATCTAAATCTAGTTTTCCTTTACTTGTAAAAATACTTTGTGCGGCAGAACCTTTATCAATTCAAGTACATCCGGATAAAAACACTGCCCAAGAAAAATTTGAACAATATTCATTATCAGATGCTCACGGTAAAGACGAGATGCTTTTTGCGCTAGAGCATTTTCTTGCCTATGCAGGAGTAAGAGACGTAAAAAAAGTTCAAGAAATATTTCAAATTTTGTTCAACGATTCAAAAATTGAATCCTTAAAATCTATCGTTGATCATAAAACATTTAAACGATCTGCTGAAGTAATATTTGAATTAAGTAAAGATGAAGTGATTAAAGCTATAAAGACTTTAAAAACAAATTTGGCAAGTTTAAGAATTTCTTTGAGTGAACAAAATATATTAGAAAAAATTATTAGTAAATACCCTCAAGACCCTGGAGTTTTAATTTGTTTGCTTATGCAGTTTCATGAGTTAAAAAAAGGTGATGCGATTCATGTGAAACCTGGCACTCCTCATTCTTATGTTTCTGGTTTAGCTGTAGAAGTTATGACTAGCTCTGACAATGTTTTAAGAATGGGATTAACCAATAAACCGATTAAAATTAATGAGGCTCTTGAATTAGTAGAAGAAAACGAGGTTCAAGTTTTAAGCCTTCCAACATCTGATGGAATTCATATTTACAAACCTGAAGCTAATTTTGAATTAATCGCAATCGACAATGCAAATAAGTCAGATATTTTGGCTGATTTTTCCTGTGTTTTAAATATAGAAGGGGAAACTAAAATCAAAGTTGATTCAAAAGTTTTTGAATTAAAAATGGGGCAGGCAGCATTAATTTTGATGAAATCTTTCGATATTGAGGTGAATGGTCACGCCTTTGTTGCAAGAACTGTTTAATCTGGCAGAATTAGACAATAGTTAATTAATCTAAAAACATCGGGAGTAAATTTAAAGTGGCTGATTTTTCAATGCAAGTAGACAAAATAGGAAATATTGATTTTAAAGTAAAAGATTTATCTTTAGCAGACTTTGGTAGAAAAGAAATTGAATTAGCAGAACATGAAATGCCAGGTCTAATGGCAATGAGAAAAGAATTTGGTGCAAAGAAACCTTTAAAAGGCGCAAGAATAACTGGTTCCTTACACATGACAATTCAAACTGCAGTGTTGATTGAAACACTTGTTGAGTTGGGTGCCGATGTTCGATGGGCATCTTGCAATATTTTTTCAACGCAAGATCACGCAGCAGCTGCAGTTGTAGTTGGACCAAACGGAACAAAAGATAATCCGCAAGGTGTTCCAGTTTTTGCCTGGAAAGGTGAAACGTTAGAAGAATATTGGTGGTGTACTGAACAAATTTTGCGATGGACAGATGGCGAAGGTCCAAACATGATTTTGGATGACGGTGGGGATGCCACATTATTAGTTCATAAAGGTGTGGAATTTGAAAAATCTGGAGAAGAACCACAACCAGAAAAAGCAGACAGTGAAGAATTTTCAGTTGTACTAAAACTTATCCAAAAAACTTTGAAAGAAAATTCAAGACTTTGGACAGACATCGCAAACAACATCAAGGGTGTAACTGAAGAAACCACTACCGGTGTTCACCGTTTATATGAAATGTTTAAATCAAAACAATTGTTATTTCCAGCAATCAACGTTAACGATGCTGTAACTAAAAGTAAGTTTGATAATAAATACGGAACTCGTCACTCATTAATTGATGGAATCAACAGAGCAACAGATGTTTTAATTGGTGGAAAAGTTGCAGTGGTGTGTGGTTACGGTGACGTAGGTAAAGGCACTGCTGAATCTTTACGAGGACAAGGTGCGCGAGTAATCATTACTGAAATTGATCCGATTTGCGCTTTACAAGCGGCAATGGATGGGTATGAAGTAAATACTTTAGAAAATGTATTACCAACTGCAGACATCATTATTACTGCAACTGGTTGCAAAGATGTAATCACAGTTGAACATATGACCAAAATGAAAGACAAAGCAATTGTAGGAAATATTGGTCACTTTGATAATGAAATAGATATGGCAGGTTTGGCCTCAAATAAATCAGCAAAGAGAGTGAATATAAAACCTCAAGTTGATGAATGGGTATTTGATAATGGTCGTTCCATAATTATCTTGAGTGAAGGAAGATTGCTCAACTTAGGAAATGCCACAGGACATCCTTCATTTGTGATGAGTAATTCATTTACCAACCAAGTGTTGGCTCAAATTGAATTATTTACAAAAACTAATGAATATCCTGTTGGGGTTTATACCTTGCCAAAAGAATTAGATGAAAAAGTTGCTCGACTTCATTTAGATGCTTTAGGGGCAAAATTAACTAAATTAACTAAACCTCAAGCTGAATATTTAGGTGTTAGTGAAAACGGCCCTTACAAGCCAGATCACTATCGCTACTGATTTGTTGCTTGATTTAGTTGATTAGCTAAGTTTTCTTTTCTAATTCTTAAATCGGTGTAAAGCAAAACCGTAAATGCAGCCATAAAAGGCAACATAACCGTGTAGCCCACAATTGAACCGATTGAATTGAAAAACACTGATGTTGTGTCAGGGTTATCAATTGATCCGGCTGTAGCAAAAAGAGTAAATGGAGTTGCGACAACAATCGAGATTGCTTGGCTGATTATTACGCCAACTAATCCAATTCCAAACACTCTAAACATGGTTGATCTAGATAAAAAGAATGAACGTTTTAGGGAATTCAATACATTTGAATCTTCTAAAACTAGTGTTGGAATAGAAACGTAAAGACCAGTCCAAATGTAGATTGCCCCAAACAAACCAATTCCTAATCCAATAAAAGTTACAAAAACCCCAAAACTTCCAGGAATAGTTGTTCCAAGTCCTAGCCCAATTCCAAAACCTATGGCTAAAGAAATCAGTGGCAGGATTACGCCAATTAAAGAAATTAAAAACACTCTTAATAGTTGTGGCTTAGATTTTTGCCAGGCATCATTTGCATTAATTCTTCGACCTGTAATTGCATTTCCCACCACATGCGTAAATAAAGTTGTAGAAACAAGTTGAACAAAAAATAGCACCACTGCACCAAATACTGCAGCCTGCAGACTTGGCAAGAGAGCATTAAATAATTGTTGAAGTTCTTCTTGGCTAAATGTTCCTGTTGGTTCTGGAATTTCTGGTGAAGTTAAATCACCACCATTTCGAATTATCAATGCAGAAACAGTTAGTGAACTAAGTTCAACAATAAATGCTGCAAACAAACCAATACCAAGCATGGTTTTCGGCATTCTTCTAATTGAATTGAGCGCACCACCAAGCATCTCACTAAGGCTTAATTGCGTTAAAGGAATCAAATTTTGGCTTGGACCTTGAGTCATTCTTACCTCCAATTTGATTTTGTCATAAGACAGGTGAAAGCATTGCATTATGGCTCGCGTACTGGTTGTTGATGACGATCAAGCACTTTCTGAAATGTTAGGAATAGTACTTAGAGCCGAAGGTTATGAACCTTCATTTTGTGATGATGGCGCAAAAGCCTTTTCAACATTTAAAGAAGCTAAACCAGATCTAGTTTTGCTTGATTTAATGCTTCCAGGTTTAGATGGAATTGAGATTTGTAAGAAAATTAGAAATGAATCTGTTGTTCCAATTGTCATGCTTACTGCTCGTGGAGACACATTAGATGTTGTGCAAGGGCTTGAATCTGGTGCGGATGATTACATTATAAAACCGTTTAAACCAAAAGAATTAATTGCAAGAATTAAAGCAAGACTAAGAAAAGAAGAATATAAAACTGAGACTTTAGTTTTAGGAGACTTAACTATTGATGTGTTGGGTCACACAGTAAAAAGAAATGGAAAAAATATTGTTTTAACACCGCTGGAATTCGATTTATTAGTTGCTTTAGCGAGAAAACCTTGGCAGGTTTACACAAGAGAACAATTATTGACTGAAGTTTGGCACTATAGAAATCCAGCAGATACCAGACTTGTAAACGTACATGTTCAACGCTTAAGAGCAAAAATTGAAGAAGATCCTGATAATCCAAAAATAGTTATGACGGTTCGAGGCGTAGGTTACAAGGCAGGTCCGTGAGTTTTTTTCGCAAAATAAGAAGTTTGTGGAATAAATCTTTAAGTATCAGAATTATTTCTACAACATTTGTAATGTCAACAATTCTTGTCACAATCATCGGATTAGTTCTGATAAATCGTGTTAGTACAGGAATTTTGTCAGCTAAAGAATCTGCTGCAATCACTGAAGCAAATTCTGCAATTAAAGATGCACAAAGGATCATCACAGCAACAGACACAGGAGCAAGTTCTTTAACAATTACTTCAATTGTGGATACGGCCGTTAACGCATTAGCAGATCGTGCTGGTCAATCTGGTTTATATGATGTTTTGTTTTTAACCTCTCCAGAATTATCTAATTTAGGTTTTCCTGAAAGGGGTACAAATTTAGTTGCTGTAACTAGTGTTAATGATCAATTGAAAAATCAAGTCCAGAATTCTACAAATTTACTTTGGTCATACACTCAAATAAATTATCTTGATGGTCGAAGTGTGCCAGGTCTTGTGATAGGTGCGCCAATTGAAATAAGAAACTTTGGTACTTATCTTTTATTTTTATTATTTCCATTACAACAAGAGCAAGAAACTATAGATATTATTCAATCTTCAGTATTAGCAACGGGAATTTTTCTAGTTATAGGATTACTGGTTTTAGTTTGGTATTTGACACGTTCAGTACTTTCTCCAGTTAGAAAGACTGCAAATGCAGCAGAAAGACTCAGGTTGGGATTATTGAATGAAAGAGTTCCTGTAAGTGGTGAAGATGATTTAGCTAAATTAGCTGGCTCATTTAATGCGATGGCAGCATCAATTCAAGAACAAATCACTCAGCTAGAGCAAATGTCTCGCATGCAAAGAAGATTTGTGTCAGATGTATCTCATGAATTACGAACACCACTTACAACAGTAAGAATGGCTGCAGATGTTTTGTATGAAGCAAGAGATCAATATAAGGGGGAGACTGCTCGAGCTGCAGAATTATTAAGCACCCAAATTGAACGCTTCGAAATTTTACTTTCTCAACTTTTAGAAATCAGTCGTTTTGACGCAGGTGCAGCAGAACTTACTTTAAAGAAAACAAACATTAAAGATTTAATCGAAAAGACCGCTGAATCTTTATCAAGTTTATTAACTAGTCAAGAAACTCCGGTAGTGATAACCGGACAAGCACCTGAAATTGATTTAGACCCACGAAGAGTTGAAAGAATTCTTAGGAACTTAATTTTAAATGCATCTGAATATGGTGAAGGAAATCCAATTGAAATAGAAATAGGAAGCGATGAAGATGCAATTGCAGTTGTTGTTAAAGATAAAGGACTTGGATTAAAACCTGGTGAATCTTCTTTAGTATTCAATAGATTTTGGCGCTCAGATCCAGCGCGCAATAGAAAAACTGGCGGAACAGGACTTGGATTATCTATTGCTTTAGAAGATGCAAGATTGCATTCAGGATGGCTTGATGCTTGGGGATCGCCAGGAGTCGGAAGTATGTTTCGTTTAACTTTGCCAAGAATTGCTCATAAGTCAGTTTCAAAATCTCCTTTAGCAATTGGGATTGGGGATGAGATTAGTACTCAATTAGATAAAAACTTAAATGAAGAATTAGTCACTCAATTAAAAAATGCAGACTAATGTTTAAAAGAATTGTTCTGATTTTACCTACTTTACTTTTAATTTCTTGTGGAAATATTCCAGAAACCAGTTCAATAAAACAAGGACCAGAAATTGGCTCAAACGGCCAAAACTCAATAATTCGTGTTATAGCTAGCAGGCCTCAACCTGGAATGAGCCAAGAGCAAATCGTTACTGGTTTTTTAAATGCATCTGCATCAAGTGACAATGATTTTGGAATTGCTAGAGAATACTTAATTCCTGACAAAAAATTAACTTGGAATCCAACAAAGTCTATTGAAGTTTATGAAGGTCAAGGTCAACTTCAATTTATTAACGAGAATCAAATTGATTTCACTGCCGCATTACATTCAAGAATCGATGAGACCTCACGAATTTCACTAGCTAATCCAGAAAATCAATTACTAAAGACTTTTAATTTAGTAAAAATAGATGATCAATGGAGAATCGATATTAACTTTGATGGATTAGTAATTTCGAAGACAGACCTTAATCGAAGTTTTTCTGTTTATCCAATTTGGTTTATGGACCCATCAAGAACATTCTTAGTCCCAGAAAGTGTAATTTTACCTAGAGCAATAACTGCAAATGCCACAAGATTGATGCAATTACTTTTACTTGGGCCAAGCCAAACCTTTAAAGATTCAGTGATTTCAGGATTTCCAATTGGTAGTGCACTTTCAATAGATTCTGTGCCAATTTCAAATGGAATAGCCATGGTTTCATTAAATGAAGCTGTATTAAAAGCAGAGAGTATTGATAGAGAAATACTTGCAGCACAAATCGTTAAAACTTTAACTAGAATTCCAGAAGTAAATACGATTCAAATAAAAGTTGGAACTCAGAATCTAAATATTTTAAACGCTCCGATTAATCAAACAGCACTGACATGGGATAAATATTATGCAGATGCTAATCGAAATAACTCAGCTTATTTAATTACAGATAACAAGTTATTTAAAAGTACTTCAGAAGGATTAATCCAAACCAATAAAAGTGAAATTGACTCAAAAAATTGGTCTTTTGGGACATCGAATAGAACTGAAACTTTATTTGCTTTACTTGATGAATCTAGAACAAATTTAAGTATTTTTGCCTTCGAACCTTCTTTCCGAGAAAGTTCTTATAATTCCTCAAATTTTGGAGATCCTAAAATTGATGTTTTTAACACAATATGGGTTATGGCAAATAATCAACCTAATGTTTACTCAAAGGATAAAAAATTAAATCTAATTGTGCAAAATTTCTCACTTGAAAATATTTTAGATGTTATTCCTGCACCAGATGGTACGAGAGTTTTACTGATTGTAAGAACTGTATATGGTACAGAACTTAGAATCGCAAATGTAAAAAGAAATTTGGACTCAATAGTTTTAACAAATATTCAAAAAATTATGCGAGATGGATTTTCTATTTCCAAGGCAAGTTGGCAAGATGAGACTACGGTCGTATATTTGGATAATTCAACTCAACCTGTGAATATTTATAATTTAGATATTTTTACTGGAATCTCAAGAAATATTTATACAATAAATGGTGCTCAAGATTTGGCTACCTCTAATAGACAGCCGACGTTGGTTGAAATAAACGATGGAACAATTTTGCAAAGAGTAAGTGGGGAATGGCAGACAATCCCTGATGCAATTAATCCAAGTTATCCACATTAAGTTTTATTAACATCTTTTTAATAATTAATATGTAAATAATTAATTTTTAAATTAAATTATTTAAGTGTCTTTTTTCAAATCTTTATTATTTGAGAATTATTGCCATTACTGCGGAGTAGTAGATAATATTATTTGTCTAGATTGCCTTTATAAAAAACTAAATAACTATGCAATTCGATACGTAGGGGATAAAAAAGTATTATTCTTTTATAAAGATGATTTAAAAATAGTCGAATTAATAGTTGCATTCAAAGATAAACAAGTCAGAACAATAGGTCCAATTCTAAGTTTCATTATTTTTATTGGTTTAGAGTTGATGGCGAATAAAGGGGCCAACACAGTTGTAAATGTTCCCACAAGTTTTTTAAATATTAAAAAAAGGGGAGGAGATCCAATTTCCGAAATGGTTAAAGATGCTTGTTCGTTTAATAAATCAAAATATGTTTATAAGAAAAATTTATTAAGGAATAGTCAATCCAGAGTCGATCAAGTTGGTTTAGATTTTGATGCAAGAAGACTCAATTTACAGAATTCATTCAAAGCAACAAGTCTTGAAAAGAGACCTATTTTATTGGTTGATGATTTGATAACTACAGGATTGAGCCTTACGGAAGCAATAAGAGCTTTGGAGTCAAAAGGAAATTTTGTAACAGGGTGCGTCGTGATTGCGAGTAAATAAGGCAAATCCTGGTCTTGATTTAGTGCAAAAGTAACAATTGCGTAACATGTAATCATATAGATTTTATCTTCCAAAATTAAAGGAATTAAATAAGTGGTTTTAGTGCTCGACAAGATCCTTCGCGCTGGTGAAGGAAAAATTCTTAAGAAATTAGAAAGTTTTGCTAAACAGATAAACCAGTTAGAACCTGAATTCAAAAATTTAACTGATGAACAATTAAGAAATTTAACTTCCAGTTACAAACAAAGATTCAAAAATGGTGAATCTTTAGACGATCTATTACCTGAAGCTTTTGCAACGGTTAGAGAAGCGGCAATTAGAACAATTGGTCAGCGTCACTATGACGTTCAGTTAATGGGTGGGGCAGCACTTCATTTAGGAAATATTGCTGAAATGAAAACTGGCGAAGGAAAAACATTAGTTTCTACACTTCCGGTTTATTTGAATGCTTTGAGCGATGCTGGAGTTCACGTAGTAACAGTTAATGATTATCTAGCTCATCGCGATGCTGAGTGGATGGGAAGAATCCACAGATTCTTAGGTCTAACAGTTGGAACTATTAGTCCAAATATGGATATGACCGAAAGAAAAAATGCTTATCAATGTGACATAACTTATGGAACAAATAACGAATTTGGATTTGATTATTTAAGAGACAATATGGCTTGGTCTCCAAATGATCGAGTGCAACGTGGTTATAACTTTGCCGTCGTCGATGAAGTCGACTCTATTTTAATAGACGAAGCCAGAACTCCACTTATTATTTCTGGTCCAGCTGATGGAACAAGTACGCATTATAAAGAGTTCGCTCGAATAGCAATGTCACTTCAAACAGGGACTGATTATGAAGTTGATTTAAAAAAACGAACCGTAGGTGTGCTGGAAGTTGGTATAGAAAAAGTTGAGAAGATGCTCAACATAGAAAATTTATATGAATCAATTAATACTCCTTTAATTGGATTTTTGAATAATGCTTTGAAAGCAAAAGAATTATTCAAAAAAGATAAAGATTATGTAATTATGAGTGGAGAAGTATTAATTGTTGATGAACATACTGGTCGTATCTTGCAGGGAAGAAGATATAACGAAGGTATGCATCAAGCAATTGAAGCAAAAGAAAATGTAGAGATTAAACAAGAAAATCAAACTTTAGCAACAATTACTTTGCAAAACTATTTCCGTATGTATAAAAAGCTGTCAGGTATGACTGGTACTGCAATGACAGAAGCAGCCGAATTCGACAAGATTTACAAACTAGGGGTAGTACCAATTCCTACAAATAAAAAAATGATTCGTATAGATAATTCAGATTTAATTTATCGAACAGAAGAAGCAAAATTTAATGCGGTTGTGGAAGACATTGCAACACGTTACGAAAAAGGACAGCCAATACTAATTGGTACTACCAGCGTGGAAAGAAGTGAATATTTAAGTGGTTTATTAAAGCGAAGAGGAATTCCTCACGAAGTTTTAAACGCTAAGAATCACGCACGCGAAGCTGCAATTGTGGCGCAAGCCGGACGAAAAGGTGCAGTCACTGTTGCTACCAATATGGCAGGTCGTGGAACAGACATCATGCTAGGTGGAAATCCAGAATTCTTAGCTAACGCATCATTGATTCAAAAAGGACTTGATCCAGAAGATAATTTAGAAGAATACAATCGCGCGTATTTAGAAGAAGTAAAAATAACGACTCAAAAAGTTTCAGATGAACATAATGAAGTTTCTAGATTAGGTGGACTTTATGTACTGGGAACTGAACGTCATGAATCTAGACGTATTGATAATCAGTTAAGAGGCCGTTCTGGTCGCCAAGGTGATCCTGGAGAATCAAGATTTTATTTATCTTTACAAGATGAATTAATGCGTCGATTTAAAGGCGAACTTGTTGATGCATTTTTGCGCAGATTTAATGTTCCAGATGATGTGCCAATTGAGGCAAAAATGGTAACAAATGCAATCCGAAATGCACAAACTCAAGTTGAGCAACAAAACTTCGAAATAAGAAAGAACGTTTTAAAGTACGACGAAGTTTTAAATAAACAGCGTCAAGTAATTTATGAAGAAAGAAGGCAGGTATTAGAGGGTGAAGATTTATCCCCTCAAATAAAGCAATTTATCAATGAAACAATTACTGCCTATGTCATTTCAGCTACCAGTGAAGGTTACCCAGAACAATGGGATCTTGAACAATTATTTAATGCGTTAAAAAATCTTTATCCGGTAGCAGTTTCATTAGATGCTTTGAAACAGCAAAACGGTGGCTCAATTGATCAAGAGGTACTTCTTGAAGCATTCTTGAAAGATGTCAATCAAGCATATGAAACAAGAGAGGCTCTTTTAACTTCTAAAGTAATGCGTGAACTTGAAAGACAAGTGGTTTTAAGTGTTCTGGATCGTAAATGGAGAGAGCATCTCTATGAGATGGATTACTTACAAGAAGGAATTGGTCTTCGTGCCATGGGTCAAAGAGATCCATTAGTTGAATATCAAAAAGAAGGATTTGATTTATTCGTTGCAATGATGGATGCAATTAAAGAACAAGTTGTTGGATTTGTTTTCAACGCTCAAGTTCAAATGCAAGATAATCAACAAGACATTGAAGCCAAAGGCTTTACCAAAGTTGAAAAACAAAAACTTTCTTATTCAGCTCCAACCCTTGATAATGAAGAAAATGTGAAAACAGTTACTCAAAGTAAAGTCGCAGAAGTTGGAAGAAATGAACCATGTCCTTGCGGTTCTGGTAAGAAATACAAACGCTGCCATGGAGCAAGTGGTAACTAATTCAAGCAACTAGTAGTTCTGTACAGCGCCATCTATCTTCTTCAGCTTCAAGTCTGATTCCCATACCCCGACCACGCTTACCTTTTTGGATTACCGCAATAGCTTGAATTACTTTTTCACTTGTTTGCTCTATATGAACACTTCGAATTAATGGTCTGACTCTTTGTTTATTTGTGTTATCTCGTAGCTTAATGTTTTTATCGATTTCTAAATAAACATCAAAAGATACCCAGCGCATGAGTTGAAATATAGGTCGCTCACCTATGAGAACTTCAGCAATTCCAGTAACTAACTGTTTCGTCCATGCTTTTGGTTCTGGTAAACCTGTATGGAGATTTTCTTGAAAATTCAATCTGTTGATTGAACTTGTTTCATCAAAATTTAATTCATCTTGAAACCATGAATTATTAACAATCTTTTGTGGTTGAATTTTGATAAGCAAATTTAGATTTTTATCTTCATTCACCGAGATTACTTTCATTTAATTACCTCTTTTAGTTGAGTTAGTAGAATGAATGATTTCTATTGAAAAGTCAATAACATAACTAAATAGAATGGGAATTATTTGCCCCAAAATTGTAGACTAGTTACTTTCATTAAGTAAAAATAAGTAAATGAACTATAAGTTTTTGAATGAATTAGAAAGAAATCTTGAAATTCAAGCTCATTCATATTTGTTGCAAGAGGATGACAAACACTTTGAATCACAAAAAAGAACTGAGTTTGCTCAACTGACATTTGTAAATAGATTAAATTCTCATATTGGAGATCTAAAAAAATTCAGGTTTCTAAATTTTAATTTAGAAGGCTTGATTTTGGAGGTCTGTTCAGATTTTGTAATCGTTTTATGTAATTCCTTGAAAGTAATTCTAAACCTTAATTACCTTGAGTCAGTTGAAGATCTAAACATTAAATCAAAAATCCTGGGTAGATTTGAAGAAAAATGGAATTTTAGGTCTGCACTTAGAGAATTAATGCTTCAAGAAAAAGCTGTTTATCTTCATACCTTTACAGGTTCTATCTATCAGGGTCAGATCTCAAATATTTTTCTAAACCATTTAGATATAGCAAACAATTGTGGGAAAACATCTATAAATTTAAATTCTATAGTTTTGGCTAAATATCGCGATGAAATATAAGGCAATGTAAATGAACAAATCAGCAGTTATAAAAATCAAAAACTACAGGCGTATATATATTTCAGTAGCTTTCTTTGTGTTTATTTTTTCAATTACAAGTCTCTATTTATCTGCAGAAAAAGCTAAGGAAAGAGACAACTATTGGATAACGAATAAATCTATACCTTTAGGGCAAATAATTACAGAAAAAGATATCGAGTTAAAAGCCTTGGATTTAGGGGTAATAGCCAACAGATACTTTAAGCAAAGTGAGAGCCCCGTTGGTTTATTCACTCAAAATTCAATCATGAAGAATGAATTAATTACAACATCAAATGTTGCAAGAACAACTGAGTTTAGAAATGTTTCTTTAAAGATTCCAAATGGACATCTACCGCCAACTTTAGATGAGAATGATGATGTTGATATTTGGTTTAGTGATCCATTAACCAGTAATTCAATTCTTCTATTAGAAAGAATTTCAGTGGTTTGGGTAGATGAATTGAATACTAACTTTGGTGGTGTATCGACAGTTGTATTGGCAATTCCACAAGACAAAGTTGCAACTCTGATTAAGTCATCGCGAAGTGACGGATTGGACTTAGTGCAAATTGAAAAATGAAATAATTTTAGGGTTAAATGATCAAGTTTGGCAGCTTGAACTAATTAGTAATTTAAATGAGCAAAAGAATATAAGTATAAAAAGACGTTGCGTTGATGCAATTGACTTAATATCCAGCATTCAAATTAATAAATCTGCAATTGTGATAATGAGTGCTGATTTTTCACTATTAAATCTAGAAACAATTAATCATATTTTGCAAAACAAAACTAAAGTGATTGGAGTTTATTTAGAGGATGATATAGAAAGTTTTGATAAATTAATTAATCTGGGAATTGCCAAGACTCAAAGTATTAATTATAAAGATGTAGAAAGTTCATCAAACGAACTCTTAAAAAAATTTAAGAGTGAAAAAGAGTTTTCTGATACTGAAAGTAACTTAACAATTCCTGGTCTAATTTCAGTTTGGGGAACTCATGGAGCACCTGGTAGAACCACCATGGCAATTAATACTGCTTTTAGATTAGCCAAACAGTCTCAACCAACATTGTTGGTTGATCTAGATGCTGTATCTGCATCTATTGCTCCCAGTTTAAGTCTTGTAAGTGAAGTTCCCGGAATATCTTCTGTCATTCATGATGCAATGTATGGGAAATTAAATTTATTAAGTTTTGAAAGAAACATATTTGAAGTCTCTAAAAAATTGCATGTTTTAACAGGAATTTCGAGCGCCAAAAGATGGCCTGAACTTAGAACGACTGGTGTTATTGAAGTATTAAAGTTTGCAAGTCAGCAATATGCAAATATTGTTTGCGATTTAAGTGTTGTATTGCCAGACCAATTTGAAAAAAATAAATATGACAGCGGAGTGTTCAAAAGATTTGAACATATTCCTAAGGTTTTGGAATTATCGAATAAGGTGTTATTTGTTCTGCAAGCAAATCCGCTTTCGCTAATTCGATGCAATGAAAATTTAGAAATCTTGAAAGGGCTAAATGGAAAAGAACCTTTAATTATTTTAAATAAAGTAAATACATTGTATTTAGGTCAGAAATACGAAAGTGTAATAAACGACATTTTACTTCGCTGGACTAGCAAAGATAAAATAATCAAAATTGAAGAAGATATTGAAACATTTGCGAAAAGTTGGTTAAAAGCTGAGGATATTTTGAGTAGTAACAAAGCAAATTTAACTGAAGCTTTTAATAAAATTTCGGATAAATTAGTGAATCAAAATTATATTGTCCAGAAAGGTAATAGAAAGCTAAGAAGAGCGAGCTAGGCACTAAAGTATTTCATGTGTCAAAAAATATTTTTGTTCCTAAAGCCTTGATTGTTGACTGGGGTGGGGTTTTAACAAATGGGCTAGATCATATGTTGACCAATTGGACTAAAGAAGAGAACATTGATCTTCAAACTTATTACAAAGTATTTAATGAGTGGCTAGGACCTGAAGCTGAGAAAGAGTTAAGAATAAATCCAATTCATGCACTTGAAAAAGGGGAAATGGATGTTCCGGATTTTGAAAAAGAATTAGCTCATGCCTTGCGCACCTTGGGCAATATTCACGTTGAAGAAAAAGGTTTACTTACGAGAATGTTTGATTTCTTTGAACATGCTCCAGATATGAACGGACTGGTACATAGAGCGAAAAAAATGGGATTTAAAACTGCTCTACTTTCAAATTCTTGGGGAAATAATTATCCAAGAGGTGGCTGGGATGAAATGTTTGATGAAGTTGTAATTTCTGGAGAAGTGGGGATGAGAAAACCAGATCCCGAGATTTTTCATCACACATTAGATTTATTAAAAGTTAACCCCAATGAATCAGTGTTTGTAGATGATTTAGTTCATAACATTAAAGGGGCAACAGAATTAGGCATGATTGGTATTCTTCATGTTGACTATGAAAGCACTAAAAAAGAATTAGAAATTATTCTTGATACTAAACTTGATTAGACAAAAATTTATTTAGTAATTCTAAATCTTTTTCAATCAATTTCTTCCAAAACTTTGCGACATGTTCCTCAACAAAAGTTCCCATCATGAAAATATTTGACTTTATATCTGATAATACTTTAAGTGTATTTGAATCCAACTTCTCGATTTCAACTCTAATGTTTGTTTTAACTTTTGGTATCTCAACTTCAATTAATATTTTTTCAGGTTTATCTAGATTCCAGTTTTCTTTAACTTCAAAGGGATTAGAGACCATAGAAGTTATGTTTGAAGGAAGGTCTAATTCAATAGTTTTGTTTATTTCAATTCTTTTATCTTTAACTGCATTAATTTTATAATCTATTATTTTGGTGTCTTTATTCCGAAGTTCTTGAAAATTTGAGTTTTGTATTATTTTCTTAATTAGATTTAAGTTTAATTCACTCTTTATTTCTTGTGTCAACTTTAAAGCCATAGCACTACTTTGCCAGATGTGAGTGGTAAGTTTTTCTTCATGTCAGCATTTTTAGCACTCATTTCAAGTTTGATGTGGGGCACAGCTGACTTTTTTGGGGGATTTGTTAGCAAAAAAATCTCCGCCGTAAAAGTTTTAGTTTTGTCTTATCCGGCAGGTTTCTTCTTTTTATTTATTTACGCATTTATGCTTCCGGGCACAATCTCAGATCAATCTATTTATTTAGGAATTATTGCTGGAGTTGTTGGAATTCTTGCCATGGGATTTCTTTATGTAGCACTAGCAATTGGTCCTATGGGAGTAATGAGTCCTGTAACGGCTGCAGCTTCAACTATGGTGCCAATTATCGCTGGAATATTTTTTGGTGAAAATTTAACTTGGCTTGCTTGGCTAGGTATAGCTTTAGCAATTATTTCTGTCTTTTTGGTAAGCCTAGAAACATCTCCTACTGGAAGTAAATTAATCGTTAGTGGAAAAGGTTTAGCTCTTGCGATTCTGTCAGGATTATTGATTGGAACTTTTTTATCGATTGTAGGTTTCTCATCTGAATCTAACGGCATGTGGACATTAGTTTTTGCTAGAGCTACATCTTCAGTTGTGATTATTGTTTTCTTTTTTCTTAAAATTAAAGAGAAACTTAAAATTGGTTATGACTCAAAAATGTTATCTTTAGTTTTAATTTCTGGTGCATTAGATGCAAGTGCTAATGCAGTATTTGTGCTAGCTGCTTATCAAGGGACTGTCTCTATTAATGCAGTAATTGCATCACTTTATCCAGCGGCAACCGTTATATTAGCGGCTGCATTTTTAGGTGAAAAATTAAGATTTATTCAATATTTTGGAATTAGTTTGGCATTTGTTGCTGCTGGAATTTTATCTTTAGTCTAAATTCAGACATACCAAATTAGGTACTTACCTAGATTTTATAATTTAAATTTTTAAATTTAAGAATTATTATTAGGTAACCAAAGGTGGTTACTTTGAGTTACCAAAGTCCGAATTTAGCAAGATCACTTTTCAGAACTAAACCTGTGCCAAATTCCAGACAAGATCGAATTCTTGGAGCATTGATGGGCGCAGCAATTGGGGATGTGATGGGTAATTGTTTAAGTGGAAAAAGTCAATCAGAAATAAAGGAGCTATATGGAGAAAAAGGAATCACTGCACCACCACATGATTCATTAGTGAGCCATAATTTTCAATTAGTTCTATTTGCCATAGATGCCTTGATAGTAAGTGCACGACGTAGTAAAAAGTTGAATATTTCAGAGATAGTTTCCTGTTTAATTCAAGCGACAGATGAGTGGGGAGTTGCGGTTAGTAATCCTAGATATTTTCACGATGAAAAAGAGAATTTAAAAAGCTTTTGCTCTAGTTTTATGAAAAATCATCCGCTATGGAAAATAAAGCGTAAAAGTCAAAATCTCTTATTGAAACAAAAAGCAAATCAGATAATTCCTTTAGCTATCGCACTACTTTTGTTTGCAAATGAAAAAACTACCAGGGAAGTCATAAAGGAATTAAATAAAAAACTTGGATTTCCTGATATTGAACTACAAATTCCTTATCTAGTAAGTCTTTTTGGTGAAAGAGTAGAAGCCTCTAAAGAAGTTATATTTCATAGTTTGGAAGAAATGAGGATCAAATTAAATAACTCTCAAAATCCAGCATTAGAAGGGTTAATTGGCGGATTTGAACAAGGTGCACTTTTTGGTATCAAAGGTTTTAAAAATCTTTGGTATTTAAGAATTGATGCTATAAATCTAATTGAACAATTGGGTTGGCAGGTTGGGCGATTTTTCGGTATTTAATTTGTTTGAATAAATAGATATATTGCAGCAATCGCAGCAATCACTATAATAATTGTTCTAAAAATTGAGGCATTTAATTTCTGGGCAACTCTTCCACCCAAGATTCCACCAATAATTGAACCGATTGCTACTGAAATAGCAAACTTCCATACCACTAAACCAGAAAGAATAAATATAAATGCAGCTATTGCATTACCTGCTCCAGAACCAAGATTTTTTAAGCCATTTGCTTGTTGAATATTAGATAGACCAGCGAGGCCATATATTGCCAGAAGTATTACACCAGTACCGGCGCCAAAATAACCAACATATATTCCTGAAATTATGAAACCTGGAATTACTATTTTAAGGGAGATACTTTTACTTTGTTTAGGAAATAACTTATAAACAAGTGGCTGTATTGCTACAAGTAATCCTGCAGTTCCAATTAAATATGGAACGATAAATTCAAAGTTTTTCTCAGGAAGTCTAAGCAGAAGAAATGCGCCAAAAAATGAAAAAATTGGCATAAAAATAACTGAAAGATACGATAACTTTTTATTTTCTTTAAGTAACTTTCTATAAGTCCAACTACCAGCAAGGGAACCTGGAAAAACACCAACGGCTGCAGAAACATTTGCCACCAAAGGCGAAAGCCCAAGAGCAACTAAAGTTGGAAAAACTATTAAAGTTCCTCCACCTGCCACAACATTTAAAAAACCACTTGCCATACCTGCAAGTAGTGCAAGTAGTAAATCCATTACTTTTTAATGATTTTCCAAGTAACAGGTAATAATGAAGCAGCTAAAAGTGCTTTTAAAATATCACCAATAATGAAAGGCAATATTCCTTTAGTAAAGCCGTATTCGAAACCATTACCAGTAAAAATTGATAACCAACTTGCACCAAGTATATAAATTATTAATGTTCCAAAAAAATAACCTATAAAAACATTTAGAAATTTACGAGTTGTTAATCTTTTTGCGATTATTCCAACTACATAACTTGAAATTAGAAAAGCAAATAAATACCCTGCTGTCGCACCGAATAAAGCTTCGATCCCACCTTTATCTGAAGCAAGTACTGGAAAGCCAATTGCTGCAATGAGTAAATACAAGAATTGAGCAACGAATGATTTGTATGGTCCAATTGCAGCGGCGCCAAATAAGATTGCGAAAGTTTGTAAGGTAAATGGAACAGGTGTGAAGGGTAGAGGAATTACAACTTGAGCACTTGCAATCGTGAATAAAGTCAATGTACTAATTTGCACAAATGCTGAGCTTTTTGATTTTTCCCAAATCGAATCAATTACATATGGAGAAGCAATAGTTAAACTCAATTTCAATCCTTTTCTGTATGAATTGATGCTACCAATTAACTTCGTGCCTATAAGGGGGATTGGCACCTAAGCGGGAGCAAGTTAACCCTGATGCGTGAGCACAATTGTTTAAAATATTAATTAAATCTGAACTTGAGAGTTCACGTAATTCATTTAATGACTTGATCTCCTTATTTATTAATTGAGCTAGAAAAGCAGCTGAAAACGTATCACCGGCACCTATTGTGTCGATCACATTTAATTCTTGAGCCGATATATCTATTTCAATTCCTTTTTTGTTTTTTAACCAAGCACCATCTTTTCCTCTAGTAATTATGACAATTTCAGATCCACTATTAATCACTTCTTGTGCAAAATCTTTGTAATTAGGTGATTGCCAAATCCATTGAGCATCTTCATCACTTGCTTTTACTATGTGTGCAATTGAGCAAAGTCTTTTTGCTCTTTGTCGAACAATTTCTTCTGGTTGGCTGTCTAGTGGGTGACGAATATTTGGATCAAAACTTAGTAGTAAGTTGCTTTCATTTCTTAATTTTTTAAACCACTGTTCAACTTCTGTCGCACCTGGTTCTACATAAGAAGTTAACGAACCTAGATGAACAAAGTTAAAGAATTGCGTATCAAATTCCAATTCATTTTCATTCCATCCAAAATCAGCTGCCCCAATTAAATTAGCTTCGTATTTTGCAGATTTGTCTTCTTGAATGAATGCTTTAATTACTGTTGAAGGTTCATTTGAAATCACACCCATCTTCAAATTAACATTTTCTTTTTCAAGATAACTTCTTATGATTTGACCAAAATTATCTTTTGAAGTTCTGGCTTTCATAAATGTTGGGACACCAAGACGAGACAAAGCAACCGCTGTATTGGCAGGAGATCCGCCAGGAATATTTCTTACATCCCCGTTATTTGAGTGAACAACATCAATAAGGGCTTCACCTATAACCAGCACCTTTGAATTCATTACTCAATGATAATTGGTGTTTTGAATTAACGTTTGCGGATTTTTTGAATACCTTTATATATTCCCAAAAGTAATGCAATTAAGAGAATCCAAGGCAAAATTATTCCGATAAAAGATGTTAAATTTATCGCAAAATTGAGCATGGCATAAAAACCCTTTTCAATTCCTTGAATGAATCCGATTGGTTTAACTGTATTTAAATAATCTGGTAAGTATAGAGAAATATAGATAGCCGACATTTCAACCTGCTGACTTAAATATTTCATTTGTGCATTTAATGAATCTAATTCTGCTTGGCGTTCCGCTAGTGCACTCTCAGCAGCAATTAAATCCGATGCGTTTGTTGCGTTTGCAATTAAATCTTTAAATCTTGCAATAGAAGTCTCTAAGGAAGAAATTCTTGCTTCAAGATCAACCTTTTGCATAGTGACATCTGCATTTGATAAGGAGTAATTTTCAACTTCACCAATAGTTCGAAGTTTTTCAACAGATACTTCTAATTGATCAGATGGAACCCTTACAGTCATATTTGCACCATTTATTTCATTGGTGCCAGGATTTTTGTAAATGGATGAATCATCAACTTGTCCGTTAAACTCTTTAACAATAGTTGTGGCATTATCTACCGCTTTTTGAATGTCTTTTACACGAATACCTAAAGATGCGGTTTTTATTACTGCACGTGATTCTGGAACCATTTTGGTGTCCATAGCTATTTCAGAACCAGCCATTGGCATATTTGCCGAACCCATTGAAGTGGAATCGTTACTTGAACCACAAGCAGTTAGAGCAAAGAAAGTTAGTAATAAACCGATGATTCCTATTTTTTTATTCATTATTATCTCCAATTAGTTAATTTAATACTTTCATTCATTAGGTTTATTTTCAATTTTCACACGTTTACAATCAATTAACTATTTGATTTCGATTGGATAACTTTTGAATTGTATACAGTTAATATTGAATATATGATTTACTTATACAGTTTTTTCAAAATGTGAGGCTAAATGGACTCTAGACAGCAACACATCAATAACCTTCGCAATAAGAGTTTTCAAGTAGCCATAGTCGGGGCAGGTATAAATGGTGCAGTTTCTGCTGCCGCGCTTGCTGCTGGTGGAGTAAAAGTCGCGCTTATAGATAAAGGTGACTTTGCAGGAGTTACTAGTCAAGAATCTTCAAATATGGTTTGGGGCGGAATTAAATATCTACAAACTTACGAAATTCCTTTGGTTTGGAATTTATGTGGATCAAGAAATCATTTATTAGATGCGTTCCCAAACAGAATAAAAGCAATTTCTTTTTTAGCAGCGATTGGACCTACCGCACCTTTTGGAAGAACGCTAGGAGCACTAGGAACGATTTTGTATTGGGTTTTAGGAAGATTCAAAACAAAACCACCACAAGTTTATTCACCAGAGGAAACTTCCGAAATTGAAAATTTAATTAATTCAAATGGATTAAAAGGTGCGGTTCGATACGACGATGCACTTTTAATTGACAATGATGCAAGATTTGTTTGGGATTTTGTTAAAAACGCAAAAGATCATGGGGCAGTAACTGCGAATTATGTTTCAATGGTTGATGCAAAAAATCAAAACGGAAATTGGAAATTGTTCCTAAAAGATGAACTTACAAATGAGGATTTTGAAATTACGGCAGAAATAGTTATAAATGCTGGTGGGCCCTTTGGTAAAGATTTAACTAATAAGTTTCACGATCAAACAGTGCACCAATTGGCATTATCTAAAGGAATTCATTTAGTCGTTCCAAAACTAACTACAAATAACAGAGTTTTAGCTTTTTTTGACGATAAAGGCAGATTATTTTATGTAATCCCGATGCAAGACAGAAGTGTTATTGGGACAACTGATACCAGAGTCGATAATCCGATTAGTGAAGTAACAGATGAAGACAGAAATTTTGTTTTAGAGCAAGCAAATCGTTGTTTAAATTTAGTTAAACCACTAACTAAAGATGACATTATTTCTGAAAGATGCGGTGTAAGACCACTTGTAGTTAAAGGTAAAAAAGACGTTTCAAAAATTGAATGGACAGCCTTATCTCGCAAACATGAAATTGAAATTAATAAGAAAACAAAAATCATCACTATTTTTGGTGGAAAATTGACAGATTGTGTAAATGTTGGAGAAGAAATAGTTGATCATGTTAGAAAACTTGGAATTTCAATACCAAAATTGAAAAAATGGTATGGCGAAGAAGATCAAAAAGTATTTAGTACTTTTGAATCAGAGTTTAAGCAACTCATAGGAATAAGTGAAAATGATATTGAAGTTATAGCTCCAGCTATTTGGAGAAGACACGGAAATGATTCTTTTGAGATATTAGAAATTATGAAACAAGATCCTCAAAATAGAGTTAGGATTTTCCCAGAACTGGATTTAACTTATGCTGAAGCTTTATTTATTGCCCAAAATGAAATGGTTCAAAAATCTGATGATTTGTGGAGAAGAAGAACTGCAATTTCCCTGGTTAGAACTAGAGAAGAAATTGCAAATAATCCTTTAATTCAACGAATAAATTCCTTAATTTAAGCATTGGTTGTTAATTACTCAAGTCTTAGAGCGTAGTCTTGGATAACTATGACAGATATTGATTGGCAATTATTAAGAAGTGAAGCGAAAAAAGCTCAAAGTAAAGCTTATGCAAGTTATTCAAATTTTCCCGTAGGAGCAGCAGCTCTGGTGAGTGATGGAAGAATTGTTACCGGATGCAATGTTGAAAATGCATCATATGGTTTAACTCTTTGTGCAGAATGTGGCTTGGTTTCACATTTAGCGTTAACTGGTGGAGGAAGACTTGTTGCATTTTCTTGTGTTGGTCCTGAACCAGGAATTTTATTACCATGTGGCAGATGCCGCCAATTACTTCAAGAGCACGGGGGCAGTGAATTGCTAATTGATCATAATGATGGTCCAAAAAAATTAAAAGAATTGTTACCAGATGCATTTGATGGAAGTCATTTACATAACAAATGAATACACCACTAGGAATAATTGCAGGTACTGGTTTTTATTCTCTTTCCCCACTTGAAAATAGTGAAGTAAAAGTTATTGAAACAAAATACGGATCTGCGCAAGTTACCCAAGGAACTTGGCATGGACGTTTAACTTATTTCTTGACCAGACATGGCACAAAACATTCTGTACCACCCCACAAAATCAATTACCGTGCAAACATTCAGGCTTTATTTGACTTGGGTGTTAAAGAAATTTTGGCAGTAAATGTATGTGGAGGAATTGACGAAACAGTTCCTGTTGGAGGTTTTCAAGTTGTTAAAGATTTTATTGATTTTACAAAAAATAGAACCTTAACTTTTTTTGATGGGGAAGATGGAGTAAATCATGTGGATATGAATGAACCATATGATGAAAAACTTCGAGAAGTTTTATTGCAGGCAGGAAAAAACTTAAATTTAAATATTTCAAACGGTGGAATTTATGGAGGTTTTGAAGGGCCTCGATTTGAAACAAAAGCAGAAATTCAAATGGCAAAACAATTTGGAGTAACCATGGTTGGCATGACTGGAGTACCTGAAGTTGTGCTAGCAGTTGAAAAAGGTTTGAAGTATGCAGCGATATGCATTGTGGCTAATCCTGCTGCTGGTTTGAGTAATGAATTAATAACGATGGAAGATGTGCAAAAAGTTGTGGCAGACTCTGCAAAAACTGTAGTAAGAATTCTCGATGAAGCAACTAAAATATTGGCGAATAAATGACACAAAAAGTAGATTTGATATTACACAATATTAAAATATTGGTGACGGTAGATGAAAATTCATCGGTTATAAGTAATTCAAGTATTTTAATTCAAGATAAAAGAATTAAAAATATTGTTTCTGCAAATCAAGTCGATGTTTCTCTTGCAGATAAAATTATTGATTGTTCGCATCACTTAGTAATGCCAGGATTAATAAATACTCATACTCACACTCCAATGACTTTGTTGCGAGGAATTGCTGAAGATGTTGATCTCCAAGGATTCCTTGAAAAAGTCTGGGCGGAAGAAGCTCGAATTATGAACGAAAAGGGTACTTACATTGGGGCAAAGTTAGGTGCACTTGAAGCATTATTAAGTGGAACTACCTGCACTTTGGATATGTATTTACATCCACACATGGCACATAAAGGTGCAGTTGAAGTTGGTTTAAGACATGCAATTGGTCCCGTGTTTTTTGATTTCGAAGGTCCCGATGGTTTGAGTTGGGATAAACGAATCGAATATTTAAAGAATTGGAAAAATGTAATCAAAGAAGTAGGCGGAGAATTTGTTCCTCTTGTTGCTCAACCACATTCAACGTATACAGTTTCACCTGAAAATTTGGCAGAAGTTGCAAAAATTTCTCGAGAAATAGGTGCTATTTTTAACACTCACATTTCTGAGAATCAAAAAGAAAATGATGACGTTCTTGGTAAGTATCAAAAAACACCAACCAAAGTACTTGAAGATGTTGATGCGTTAAATAATGCCGTATTTGCTCATGCAGTTAAATTAACGGATCAGGATCGAGAAATTATTAAGAGAAATGAAGTAAGCCTTTGTCATTGTCCAGGTTCAAATTTAAAGTTGGCTAGTGGTGCTTTTGATTGGAAAAAAGCTAAAGATAAAGGAATAAATGTTTCATTAGGTACAGATGGATGTTCATCTAGTAATGATTTAGACATGTTTAATGTGATGAGACAAGCTGCAAATTTAGCAAAATTAATAAATGAAGATGCTGCAGCAGTTTCAGTTTCTGAAGTAGTTCAAGCGGCCACGATAAATGGTGCTAAAACACTTGGCTTAGAAAATCGTATTGGGAGCGTAGAAATTGGAAAAGAAGCCGATTTAATTGTTTTGGATTTGAACCAACCACATTTGGTTCCAGTAGGTGATCCACATGGATTAATTGTTTACGCTGCAGGTCGATCAGATGTTGTTCATGTTTTAGTTGCAGGTGATCCTGTAGTGATTGATAGAATTCCAACAAAAGTAGATAAAGATTTTGTAATTGAAGAAGCAAGAAATCATATTTCCAAATGACAAAATTTCAAAACAAAATAGCATTGGTCACCGGAGCATCTTCTGGTTTAGGAAAAGTTATTGCTCTTGAACTAGCTAAAAATGGTGCCGATGTAGTTGTTCATTTTAATAAAAATAAAAATAAAGCAGATGAATTAGCAAAAGAGATTGAGAAATTAGGAGTAAAGGCATTCTTGTTTTCAGAAGATTTTTCTGATGGTGATTTAGATGAAGTATGTGGCAGGTATATCAAAAAAGTTGTTGATGTGACTAAGAAAATTGACTTTCTAGTTAATAATGCAGCCAATCAATCATTAGATCCTGAAGATCCAATGGATGAGACTGTCATGCATTCAATAATGATGACAAATGTTTTTGCACCCCAAGCATTAGTGAAAGCATGTTTAGATTACTTTCCAGAGAATTCAGCCATCGTAAATATAACTTCAGTTGAAGCAAATTTTCCTTTTCCAAATCATTCACTTTATGCAGCAAGTAAAGCTGCGTTAACCAGGTACACAGAATTGGCAGCCATCGAATTAGCTGAAAGAAAAGTTAGATGTAATGCGGTTGCTCCTGGATTAATTTACAGAGATGATTTAGAAAAGACTTGGCTTGACGGATTTAACAAATGGGTAAATAAAGCTCCAATTAAACGCCCTGTTACAGCAAGTGAAGTTGCTAAAACCGTTTCGTTTCTTTTAAGTGAAGACTCATCTGGCATAACAGGAGTTTCTGTTAGCGTTGATGGTGGTTGGAGCGTGGCATGAACTTTCAAGATTTGATTTATACCAAAAGAGATGGCGGAGTTTTAAGCGAATCACAAATTCGTTGGTTCATCGATAAATTTACAAAAAATGAAATTCCGGATGAACAAGCTGGATCATTTTTAATGGCAGTTTTCTTTAGAGGTTTAAACAAAGAAGAATTAAATGTTTGGACAGATGCCATGATAAAAAGTGGTGAGAAATTAGATCTATCTAGTGTTGGTAAACCAACAGTTGATAAACACTCAACTGGAGGCGTGGGAGATAAAATTTCCCTTCCGCTTTGTCCACTAGTTGCTTCTTTTGGAGCAGCAGTTCCTCAATTATCTGGAAGAGGATTAGGAACTTTTGGCGGGACATTAGACAAAATGGAATCTGTTTCAGGTTTCAACATCTCATTAACAAATGATCAAATGATTAAGCAATTAAAAGAAGTTGGAGTATTTATAACTGCAGCAGGAGTTGGCTTAGCTCCAGCAGATAGAAAAATGTATTCATTTAGAGACGTAATTGGTGCAGTTGAATGCATTCCACTTATTGCATCTTCAATCATGAGTAAAAAGATCGCTGAAGGAACTCAAAGTTTAGTTTTAGATGTAAAAGCTGGACGTGGTGCATTTATGAAAGATTTTGCGAAAGCAAAACAGTTAGCCGAAACAATGGTAGAAATCGGAAATAATGCGGGTGTAAAAACTGTTGCACTTATTACACAAATGGAAACACCACTGGGCAAAGCTATAGGCAATGCACTGGAAGTAAGTGAATCAATTGAAGTGCTAAACGGTAAAGGTCCAAGCGATGTTATCGAAATAACTTTGGCGTTAGCAAAAGAAATGTTAAGTCTTGCGGGAATAAATAAAGATCCTGCACAAGGTTTAAAAGATGGTTCAGCATTTAATGTTTGGAAAAATATGATCAGAGCTCAAGGCGGAAATCCAGATGCAGAAATTCCTGTGGCAAACAAAAAAGAATTAATTGTCGCAGAAAAAAGCGGTTACATTACTGACTTAAATGCATACGCAATTGGTTTGTCTGCTTGGAGATTAGGTGCAGGAAGAGCTAAAAAAGAAGACGCTGTTTCAAAAACTGCAGGAATAATTTGTTTAGCTAAAGAGGGAGATTTTGTAGAAAAAGATCAACCCGTTCTTGAATTGCACATTGATGATGAAAGTAGAACTACATCTGCCAAAGAAGCATTGGTTAATGCTTTTGAAATTGGGCTTGAGCCAAAAGAGAAGAGAAAAATCGTTCTAGAGCGTATCTCGTGAAACTCTTGTTAACACAAGTAACATTTGTTTCATAACGCTTTCATCACGTAATTGAATTCACTTACATATAAGAGAGTTAATTAACCTATTTAGCGTAGGGTTTATTTATCAGTCGTATTTTGCAACTGATTTCAAGTTCCCAAAAGGAACGACAACAAAAGGAGCAATACTAAATGCAACGTATGCGCACGTTGGCAGGAATTTCAATTCTTGCTTTAGTACTAGCAGCATGCAGCAGCGGAACATCAGATACAGCAGCAGAAGGTATGGAAGAAACCACTGCAGCAGTTGTTGATGATTCAAACTGTGCAGCAGCTGAAAACTTCTGTGTTGGTCTTGTAACTGACATTGGCAAGGTTGATGACAAGTCATTCAACCAATCTGCACATGAAGGTGCAATGGCAGCAGCAGCTGAAGTTGGCGGTTTCTACAAATATATTGAAACCACTGACACAAAAGACTACGCAGCAAACATGAAGCAATTCACCGATAAGTCTTACGACGTAATCGTTACCGTCGGATTCTTAATGGCTGAAGCAACTGTTACTGCAGCAAAAGAAAATCCAAACACTAAATTTATTGGTGTAGATCAATTCCAAGCTGAAGAAGTTGCAAACGTAACAGGTTTGATTTTCCCTGAAGATCAAGCTGGTTATGCAGCAGGTTACCTTGCAGGTTTAATGACCAAAACAAATAAACTAGGTCAAGTTCTAGGTTTAGAAATTGCACCAGTTCAAAAATTTGCTAAAGGTTTCGAAGCTGGAGCAAAAGCAGCTAACGCAAACGTAAGCGTTACAACTGTTTACCATCCACCTGCAGATAATGGTTTCGCTGATCCTGTTTGGGGTGCAGCAGAAGCTAAGAAGCAATTGTCACAAGGTGCCGACATTATTTTCGGTGCTGGTGGTGGAACCGGTAACGGTGCACTAATTGAAATTGCAAAAGCTGAAGGTGCAGGAACATCAATCTTTTGTATCGGTGTTGACACTGATCAATGGAATACAGTTCCAGAAGCACAACCATGCTTAGTTACATCAGCAATGAAAGGTCTAGTTGAAGGAACTTCAGACCTAGTAAAAGCTGTATTTGATGGAAGCATTGCTGGTGGAAACTTCCTAGGAACCACTGGTTTAGCTGATTACCATGATTTAGCATCAGCAGTTCCTGCAGATGTTCAATCAAAGGTTGCTGAAGTTGTAGCTGGTCTAAAAGACGGTTCAATTCAAACTGGTGTGACACTCTAGTCAAATCAGTTAATTAGCGACAGAATGTAAGTGGGGCGCAAGATTTCCTTGCGTCCCACTTTCTTAAGTTAAGAATGGAAATTAATTAAATTGAGCTTGGAACAGCAAGATAAAAAATCAGACAAGTTTGCATTCTTTGTTAAGAATCAATCAATTGTTGTCCCAATTGTTGCTTTATTTGTTGCTTTTTTATTGGGTGCAATTTTAATCGGATTTCAAGGCGTAAATCCAATAACTGCATATAAATCTATTTTTTCTGAAGCATGGTTTGACGCTGATGGGTTATTAAGAACTTTTCAAAAAACCACTCCATTAGTTTTAGCAGGTTTAGCAGTAACAGTGGCATTAAGAATTGGTCTATTTAATATAGGTGCGCAAGGTCAGCTGATTTCAGCAGCACTTGCAGCAGCATTAGCTGGTATATATTTTTCAAATTTGCCAGCAGTATTACACGTTTTTGTTGCGCTTTTAAGTGGAGTGATTGTCGGAGCACTTTGGGCGGCTATTGCTGGAGTTCTAAAAGCATATCGAGGAGTGCACGAAGTTATTTCAACAATTATGTTGAATTCAATTGCCATTGGAATTTTAGATTATTTAGTAAGTAATCCCTTTAAAGAACCTGATCAAGCACTTCAAAGAACTAAAAAAATTGCAGAAACAGCAATGTTACCTAATTTTGGATTTATTCCTCTAGGATTTATATTTGCAATAATTGTGACATTGTTTATTTCTTGGATTTTAAACAAAACAACAGCTGGATTTAGATTTAATACAGTCGGTAAAAATAAATTTGCAGCAACTTATGCAGGTATCAATATGAAACTGATGATTGTCACCGGAATGTTGTTAAGTGGTGGGCTTGCAGGTTTAGGCGGAGCAATTGAAACTTTAGGAATTACATACAGATTTGAACCAGCGTTTAATGCAGGTCTTGGTTTTGATGGCATAACTATTGCCTTATTAGCAAGGGCAAATCCACTTGCCACAATTCCTGCTGCAATTTTGGTTGGCACACTAAGAGCAGGTGCTGCATCTTTACAGTTTGAAACAGGAATAGAACCTGAAATTGTTGATGTGTTATTGGCAATAACACTTCTATTAGTATCTGCGCCAATATTAGCTAAATTCCTATTTAAAAATAAAGCACAAAAAAGCTCAAACGTGACAAGTGGATGGGGTAGTTAATAATGGATTTCATAAGAATCAACAGAAAGCCAATTATTACTTTAATTCTAGTGTCGATAATTGCTTACACTTTTTATTTCTTAGATGAAATTAAAACTACTTCTGTTTTAGTTTTTGGATGGGGTTATGCAGTTCCATTGGTATTAGCGGCAATGGTTGGCATCATTGGCGAAAGAACAGGGGTTGTTAACATTGGAATCGAAGGTCAAATGCTCATGGCAGCATTTGCAAGTTTCTTTGGTTCAGTATTTACCGGAAACATTTATCTAGGTATTTTGATTGGAATTTCAGCAGGTTTGTTGATGGGCGCATTTCTAGCGGTTGCAGCCGTTAAATGGGAAATGGATCAAATTATTGCCGGTGTCGTAATAAACATAGTTGCAGCAGGACTTACTTCATTTTTTTATGCGCAAGGAAAAACTTTACCTGAATTAATGCCGGTAGTTTCAATCCCGATTCTTAGTCAAATCCCATTAATAGGACCAGTATTTTTTAGAAATGGTTTATTTGCACTCTCAACATTATTCATTGTTGCTGCGGTTTACTACGGATTATTTAAAACAAGATGGGGATTAAGAAGTAGAGCCGTTGGTGAATATCCAAGTGCTGCAGATGCGGCAGGTATAAATGTATCCAGAATAAGAATGCTCAATGTAACTTTTGCTGGAGCTTTGGCAGGTTGTGCTGGAGCATTCTTAGCTTTAGAAGCTGCTGGAACATTTGCAAGAGGAATTACAGCTGGAAGAGGATTCTTGGCTTTAGCAATTATGATTTTTGGTGCTTGGAATCCATTGGGCGCACTTGCTGCAGCATTATTTTTTGGTTTATCAACAGCAATTGCAAGCCAATTACAAGCAGATGAAGTTATTAATATTCCTCAACAGTTTGTGAACCTTCTTCCATTTGTGATGACTCTTATCGTTCTTTCAATTGCAGTAGGAAGAGTAAGACCACCAGCTGCTGCGGGTCAGCCTTACACCAAGGAAGGCTAAGTAAATTGAATCAACCTTTAATTGAAGCAAAAAATTTAGTTAAAAAATTTCCAGGCGTTTTAGCTAATGACAATGTTTCTTTAACTTTAAATAAAGGTGAAATAGTAGCACTGCTTGGCGAAAATGGTGCTGGTAAATCAACTTTAGTGAAAATGATTTATGGACTATACGGTGCAGACGAAGGTGAATTATTTATAAAAGGTGAAAAAGTAAATATGAAATCACCTGCAGATGCAATAGCCCGTGGAATAGGTATGGTTCATCAACATTTTCAATTAGTGCCAGTAATGAGTGTGGCAGAAAATATTGCATTGGGTGCAGAAAAAACTAAGGGAATTAGATTTGATTTAGCAGCTGCTGAAAAAGAAGTTGCAGAATTAGCAAAAACCTACGGTTTAGATGTAGATCCCACTGCACGTATTGAAGATTTACCTGTGGGAATGCAACAACGTGTAGAAATTTTAAAAATGCTTTATAGAAAAGCAGATATTTTAATTATGGATGAACCTACTGCTGTTTTAACTCCTCAAGAAACAGATGAGTTATTAAAAACCATGAAAAGTTTTGCAGAAAAAGGTGTAGGGGTAATTTTTATTACACATAAACTTCGAGAAGTTTTAGCAGTGGCTGATCGTGTTGTGGTCTTAAGAAATGGAAAAGTTGTTGGAACCACTGAACCAAAAAATACTGATCAAGAAGGTTTAGCCACAATGATGGTTGGTCGAAGTGTTGTTCTAGATGTGCAAAAAACAGAATCAAAACCAAAAGATATTGTTTTGAAAGTTAATAATCTAAATGTTACTGATGATCGAAAATTATTAGCAGTTAAAGATTTATCTTTAGAAGTTAGAGCAGGTGAAATTCTTGGAATTGCAGGGGTTGAAGGAAACGGTCAAAGAGAGTTAGTTCAAGCGATAACTGGTTTAAGGAAAATAGATTCAGGAAAAGTTGAAATTAATAATGTAGATGCGACTAAATTAAGTCCGCATAAAATTCATGAATTAGGGGTTGCGCACGTTCCTGAGGATCGAGAAAAAGATGGATTAGTTGCAGGATATTCAATTGCGGATAATTCAGTTTTGAATCGATTTGATGAAAAAGAATTCTCTAAAGCAGGAGTAAGACAATTTAGCGCAATTAGAAATTTGGCTAAGAAATTAGTTGAAAAGTTTGATGTCAGAACACCTTCAATTGATACCACAGCTGGTTCTTTATCTGGAGGTAATAAACAAAAATTGGTTATTGCAAGAGAATTAATTTGGAATCCAAAGTTATTAGTTGCCGCACAACCTACACGTGGAGTAGATGTAGGTTCAATTGAATTTATTCATAATCAAATTGTGGCAGCTAGAGATTCTGGATCTGCAGTTTTACTGGTTTCTGCAGAACTTGACGAAGTATTGGGTTTAGCAGATCGTGTTGCAGTTATGTATGCAGGAAGAATAGTTAAAGTACTTGATGAAAAAGATGCCGAACGAAATAAAGTAGGAAGATTGATGGCCGGCGGAGACGCCTAAAAAATGGATGAAAAATTAACTTTTGAAGTTTTAAAAACGGTTCCAAAAGTACTGCTTCATGATCATTTAGATGGAGGAGTAAGACCTAGCACTGTTGCTGAATTAGCTATTAAAAATAATTACCAGAATTTACCAACTACAGATCCTGATGAATTAGCCAAATGGTTTAGACAAGCGTGCGATTCTGGATCGCTAGAGAAATATTTAGAAACTTTTGTTCATACTGTTGGAGTTATGCAAACAGCAGAAAGCATAAAACGAGTTGCTTTTGAAGCTGGGCAAGATTTAGCAAATGATGGTGTGGTTTATGCAGAAATTAGATTTGCTCCAGAACTTCATCAAAATAATGGTTTAACTCTTGATCAAGTTGTCGAAGCTGTGGTTAGTGGATTTAGTGAAGCAGAATTAGAAATGAGTAAAGAAGGAAAACCAATTGTTTTAAGAGCACTCTTAACCGCGATGAGAACAGCTGCAAGATCTAGTGAAATTGCTGAATTGGCTGTGAAATGGAGAGAAAAAGGTGTTGTTGGTTTTGATATTGCAGGAAAAGAAGCCGGTTATCCTCCAACCAGACATTTAGATGCATTTGATGCGGTAAGAAGAGCTAATTTTCATATGACAATTCATGCTGGTGAAGCATTTGGTTTGCCCTCTATTTGGGAAGCTGTGCAAATTTGTGGAACAGATCGCTTAGGTCACGGAGTAAGAATTGTTGATGATTTAAGTTTTAAATCAAATGGAGACATTAAATTAGGTGAACTTTCTTCTTATGTAAGAGATAAAAGAGTTCCATTAGAGCTATGTCCTTCTTCAAATATTCAAACGGGGGCTGCCAAGAGTATTAAAGAGCATCCGATTGGAGTTTTGACCAAACTTGGTTTTAGAGCAACGGTAAATACAGACAATCGATTGATGTCTGATACTTCAATGACTAAAGAAATGTATTTGTTGGTGACAGAACTTGACTTCACTTTGAAACAATTGCAATGGTTAACAGTTAATGCGATGAAGAGTGCATTTATTCCTTTTGATCAAAGACTAAAACTTATCAACGAAGTAATCAAACCTAAATATGCTCAAATAGCAAAAGACTTAGGAATTAGTTTTTAAAAACCTCTTGGATGCCAAACTGTTTTAATTTCTAAGAATGATTTAATTCTGGAAAGTTCGTCAATTTTTGCATTTGGTCTGATGACTCTTTTTAAATTACTTGCACAATCATTTTCAAGACTTGCTGCAATCTTTTTTTCATTTACTCCAGTTAAATCAAATGCATTTACATCTAAATGGGTGGCAAGCCAAGGAGCAATTTCTTCATAATCACCAGTCAAAATATTGACCACACCTCCAGGAACATCACTAGTTGCAATAACTTCTGCCAAAGAAACTGCAGTTAAAGGTTCAGTTTTCGAAGCTATAACTATGCAAGTGTTTCCACTCAAGATTATGGAGCCAATAGTTTTTACCAAACTTAAGAGTGGTTGAGTTTTATTTGAAACTGCAGCAACCACACCAGTTGGTTCCGGAACTGAAAAATCAAAGAAAGGTCCTGCCACTGGATTATTTGAACCTGTAACCATTGCTAATTTATCCGTCCAACCAGCAAACCAAACCATTTTGTCGATAGATTCTTGAACTTCTTTTTTGACTAAAGTTTTATTCTTATTCCATAAAGAAAGTTCTTCCACAAATTGATCAAATCTTCCTTGCATCATTTCTGAAATTCGATAAAGAACTTGTCCTCTGTTATATGCCGTAGCTTCCGACCACTTACTAAAAGCATTTCTTGCGGCAACAACTGCATCACGAGCATCTTTTCTAGAAGCAAGTGCAACATTTGCAACAAAATTTTTATTTTTATCGAATACTTCATAAGTTCTTCCAGATTCAGATCTCGGGAATGCACCACCTATGAATAATTTGGCGGTTCTTTTAACGTCTAAATTATTCATTATTTACCCGCCTTTAAATAAGGTTCCAAACCATGTCTGCCGCCTTCACGTCCATAACCGGATTCTTTATAGCCACCAAATGGACTTGTCGCATCAAATTTATTGAACGTGTTCGCCCAAATCACACCTGCACGCAATCTGTGTGCAACTTCAAGAATTCTTGAACCTTTTTCTGTCCAAATTCCAGCACTTAATCCAAAAGGTGTGTTATTTGCTTTTTCAATTGCTTCATCTGGAGTTCTAAAAGTTAGAACACTTAGAACTGGTCCAAATATTTCTTCTCTTGCAATTCGATGCGATAAAGAAACATTAGTAAAAACAGTTGGGGCAAACCAAAAACCTTTACTTGGAATTTCACAAGGAGCAGACCACATTTCGGCACCTTCTTGTTTTCCAGATTCTGTTAACTCTTTAATTTTTTGTAATTGACTAGATGAGTTGATAGCTCCTACATCAGTATTTTTATCCAAAGGATCACCAAGTCTTAAAGTTTTCATTCTTTGATATAGCAAATCTAGGAAGTTGTCAGCAATGGATTCTTGTAACAACAATCTGGAGCCTGCACAACAAACATGGCCTTGGTTAAAAAATATTCCATTTACTACACCTTCTACAGCTTGATCCATAGCTGCATCATCAAAAATTATGTTTGCTGCCTTGCCGCCTAATTCAAGAGTTACTTTTTTATTAGAACCTGCGACACTTTGGGCGATTAATCTGCCAACTTCAGTTGAGCCAGTAAAAGCAATTTTATCGATATCTGGATGATTAACTAAATATTTTCCAGTTTCACCTGCTCCTGTAACAATGTTTACAACACCATCTGGAAGTTCAGCTTGCTGACAAATCTCTGCAAATAAGAGTGCAGTTAAAGGAGTAGTTTCAGCTGGCTTTAAAACAACGGTATTTCCTGCCGCAAGTGCTGGTGCAATTTTCCAAGCAAGCATGAGTAATGGAAAATTCCAAGGAATAATTTGTCCCGCAACACCCAAAGGTGATGGATTTTTCCCAAGCCCTGCGTAATCTAACTTATCTGCCCAACCTGCGTAATGAAAAAAATGTGCAGCAACTAATGGAATATCAATATCTCTACTCTCTCTAATTGGTTTTCCATTATTCATTGATTCTAGAACTGCTAATTCTCTTGAACGCTCTTGAATTATTCTTGCTAAACGAAAAAGATATTTTCCTCTTTGGCTACCAGTTAATTTTGACCAATTCTTAAAAGCTTTTCTAGCAGATTTAACCGCTAGATCAACATCTTTTTGACTTGCTTCAACAATTTCAGACAAAACTTCTTCGGTAGCAGGATTAATTGTTTTGTAAGTTTTTCCATTATTAGATTTAATAAATTTTCCACCAATAAATAGCTGGTAATTATTTTTAATGTCAACTATTTTTGTAGATTCTGGGGCAGGTGCGTATTCAAAAACCATAATTAATCAACCGTCACATAATCTGGCCCAGAATACGAACCTGTCTTAATTTTTTGTCTTTGCATTAACAAATCATTAAGCAAGCTTGAAGCACCTAATCTAAATAGATCTGGATTGAGCCATCTATCACCTAAGGTTTCTTTCACTAAAACCAAATACTTCATAGCATCTTTTGTAGTTTTTATGCCACCTGCTGGTTTCATGCCAATAATCTTGCCGGTTACTCTTTCAAATTCACTGATTGCTTGAAGCATGACAAGTGTTACTGGTAATGTTGCTGCAGGTTGAACTTTTCCAGTTGAAGTTTTAATAAAATCAGCACCAGCAAGCATCGCAATCCAAGACGCTTTTTTCACATTGTCGTAAGTTTTTAACTCACCTGTTTCAAGTATTACTTTTAAATGAGCATTTTGACATGCTTCTTTTATCGTAAGAATTTGTTCGTAAATGTCAAAAAATCTTCCTTCATGAAATGCACCGCGGTCGATCACCATGTCAATTTCATCTGCACCTTGTGAAATAGCATCTTTTGTATCTTGAAGTTTTGCAGCAAGTGATACGCGACCTGCTGGAAAACCCGTAGCAACAGCTGCGACTTTGATGTTTGTACCAACTAAGTTTTCTTTTGCAATTGAAACTAAATCACTATAAACACAAACTGCAGCAACACTTGGAACAGAATTATCTAGTGGATCTGGTCTTCTAGCTTTGGCGCAAAGAGTTTTGACTTTTCCTTTTGTGTCCATTCCTTCAAGGGTTGTCAAATCAATCATTCGTATAGCAAGATCAATGCCTTCTTTTTTGGCAGTTGTCTTTATTGATCGGGTTGATAATTTTGCAGATCTTTCTTCAACACCAACTTTGTCAACACCAGAAAGACCATTGAGAAATTTCTTTAGAGATTCTTCATTTTTTGTAGCATCGCTAATCAAGTTAGGTAACTGAGTCAAGGAATTTGTGCTCACGGTAATAGCGTATCTAATGGGTCTGTTACTCAGAATTTGCTGAGTAATTCTTGCATTTTCTCGGCTAATTTATTAATTCTTAGTTGTGCTTTTTCTAGATTCATTGAAACATCTCCAGCTGAAGTGAAAACTTCTAAATAACATTTTAATTTAGGCTCTGTACCGCTTGGTCTGATTATCATCCGGCCATTGTTGAAAGTTAACCTGACTCCAGTACTAGGTGGAAGATTGTCAATACCTAAAGCCATATCTTCAACTTTTTCAATTACAAATTCGTCGACATTTTTTGGTGCATTACTTATAAGTGTTTTAGTAATACTTTTTGCTTTTTCTACTGAATCAAATCTGAAACTAACTTGCTTTGTGACATGTACTCCATAATCTTCGTAAATCTCATTCAATACATCTTTTGCTTCTAGATTTTTACTTTTTAAATATGAAAATAATTCAATCAATAAAAGAGCAGTTGCCACACCATCTTTATCTCTTACAAATTCTGGATCAACACAATAGCCAATAGCTTCTTCATAACCAAAAATAAGATTTTCAATGTGACCCATCCATTTAACTCCAGTTAAAGTCGTGGTGCCAGCTAATAAATTATTCTTAGCCATTTTGGGCACCAAAGAACTAGAAACAATTGAGGCGGCAATTTTGCCTGAAAGTTTTTTACTTTCTAATTCTGATTTTTTAAGAATCCACCAAGTAATTAGAAATCCAATTTCATCTCCCGAAAGAACTCTCCATTGCTTATTTTCTTTAACGGCCAATGCACACCGATCAGCATCTGGATCATTTGCAATTGCAATATCAGAGTCTTGAGATTTTGCTAAAGCAAGTAACAAATCCATTGCACCTTTTTCCTCAGGATTTGGAAATGAAACCGTTGGAAAATTTGGATCGGGTTTAGTTTGCTCTGAAACATTCGTAGATTTAGAAAAACCAACTTTTTTCATACACTTATCAAATGTTTCTTGACCGACTCCATGCATGGGCGTGTAGGCAACTTTCAAATCCCCATATTTATTTGAGATGTATTCAGAAATTCTGTCAACATATTCGTTCACTAAATCAATTTCTTTAAAACTTGTTGCCATATCTATTTGATCAGCAAAAGGAGCTAATTTAATTAAATTAGCTATTTCTTTATCCATGGGAGGAATAATTCCTGCTCCAAATTCATCATAAACTTTATAACCGTTATCTAAAGGTGGATTATGAGAAGCAGTAATCATTACTCCTGCATCTGCTTTTAAATGTCTTACTCCAAAAGCTAAAACTGGAGTAGGTAATTTTGTAGGTAATTTATAAACTTCTAAACCCATCGCAGCTGCAACTTGACATACATCTATTGCAAATTGATCAGACATATGCCTTGCATCATTTCCCACAATAAGTTTTGGTTTTTTATTTGGATATTTATTCAATAAGTATTTGCATAAACCATAAGTTGCTCTGATTACGACTGCACGATTCATTCGCGATTGACCAGGACCAATTTCTGCACGAAGCCCCGCTGTGCCAAATTCTAAGTCGCCAGAGAATAAATCATTTAGTTCTTTTAAATTGTTTTCATTGACTAGTTTTAATACTTGATTTTTTGTATCAATATCTGGGTCATGACTAGCCCAATTTTGAGCTAACTCAATTACATCTGACATTTAAATCTTTTCAATAACTTTCTTCAACAAATTACCCATTTTTGTTGCAGATGCTAAACCTGCAGCAAGAACTTCTTCGTGATTCAATCTTTCTTTAGTTAAGCCTGCTCCAGGATTTGTGACCAGAGAAATTCCTAAAACGTCAGCATTTGCTTCTCTGGCTGCGATTGCTTCCAGCGCGGTTGACATTCCCACCATGTCGCCACCAATTTTTATCGCCATTTGAACTTCTGCTGGAGTTTCATATTGAGGACCATGAAATTGAACGTAAACACCTTCATTTAAGGAAGGATCTATTTCTTTGGCAATGTTTCTTAGTTTTTGTGAATAAACTTCACTTACATCAAGAAATCTTGCACCAATTAATGGGGTAGCTCCAGTTAAGTTGATGTGATCTTTAATTAAAACTGGTGTGCCAGGCTTCCATTCTAATCTCAGCCCACCACATGCATTAGTAAGAATTACAGTTTTAACTCCATGACTTATGGCTGTTCTAACTGCATGAACAACTGCTGAAACACCCTTACCTTCGTAAAAGTGTGTTCTTCCCATTTGGATTAATACATTTTTATTATTGATTTTTACACTTCTTAATTTTCCGCTATGACCTTCAACTGAAGGTGCTGAAAAACCTGGAAGTTTAGAAATTGAAATTTCAAATTGAGCTTCTCCTAGCGCATCTGCTGCTGGAGTCCAACCTGAACCTAATACGACTAAAACATCATGATTTGAAACATTTGTTACTTTTGTTAACTCTTGTGCTGATTGTTTGGCTAATTCGTAAGGGTCTTGGTTCACATAGTCACGCTACTACTTATATGACCATTAATTGAAGCAAGTGTTACAAAATGCACTAAATCGGTGGTATCCATCCCCAAGATAAAGAAAAGTGCAATAGACTGGCTGATTGTGCGCTTTCTAAATCAACCAAGTTATGACTTGACCTATGACGATGTGTTCATGGTGCCAAGTCTTTCAAATTTGTCATCTCGTTTAGAAGTTGATTTAAATTCAACCGATGACACTGGTACAACAATTCCTTTAGTCGTAGCAAATATGACAGCAATATCTGGAAGACGTATGGCAGAAACAATTGCTAGACGTGGTGGTTTAGCGGTAATTCCTCAAGATGTTCCAATAGACATTATTAAAGAAATAATTAATTGGGTGAAAAGTAGAAACACATTCTTTGATACACCCCTTACTTTAACTTCAGAACAAACCGTGGCAGATGCTTTAGGAATTATTCATAAAAGATCTCATGGGGCAGTAGTAATTGTCGAAAATGAAAAACCTATTGGAATTGTTACAGAAGATGATTGTGTAGATGTAGATAGATTTACTCAAGTAAAACAGGTTATGAGTAAAGAATTAATTACATTGCCTGATACTTTAAGTGCAAGAGAATGTTTTGATTACTTAAATGAAAATAGAAGTAATGCAGCACCTGTTATTGATAAAACAGGAAAATTAGTTGGAATATTAACAAGAGTCGGTGCCTTAAGAGCAAGTTTGTATAAACCTGCTTTAGATAAATCTGGAAAATTAAGAATTGCTGTTGCCGTAGGAATTAATGGGGATGTGGCAGGAAAAGCAAAACAAGTTATTGATGCAGGAGCTGATGTTTTAGTAGTTGATACTGCTCATGGTCATCAAAAGAAAATGCTTGAAGCTTTACAAGCGATCAAAACTTTGAATCCAAAAATTCCAATTGTGGCAGGAAATGTTGTAACTAAAGAAGGTGTCAAAGCTTTAATTGAAGCTGGAGCAGACATCATTAAAGTTGGCGTTGGACCAGGGGCCATGTGTACAACCAGAATGCAAACTGGAGTTGGACGACCTCAATTTTCTGCAGTTTTGGAATGTTCCGAAGAAGCAAAAAAATATGGAAAAACAGTTTGGGCAGATGGTGGAGTAAGACATCCAAGAGATGTCGCATTAGCACTTGCAGCTGGAGCAAGCCATGTAATGATTGGCTCCTGGTTTGCAGGAACCTATGAATCACCTGGAGATTTACAAAAAGATTCAAATGGAAAGTTATATAAAGAATCTTTTGGGATGGCTTCTGCCAGAGCAGTTGCAGCAAGAACAAGTGGGGAAGATGCATTTGATCGTGCTAGAAAATCTTTATTTGAAGAAGGAATTTCTACTTCAAGGATGTATTTAGATCCAAATAGACCAGGAGTTGAAGATTTAATTGATGAAATAATTTCTGGATTAAAATCATCATTTACTTACGCAGGCGCTTCAAATATTAATGAATTTTCAGAAAAAGCAGTTGTAGGTATTCAATCTGCGGCAGGTTATGCAGAAGGAAGACCTTTATACACTTCTTGGAAAAATTAAAAGATTAGAAAATAAATTAAGGGCCAGAATTTCTTCTGGCCCTTAATTTTTACCCTAGGTAAATAACGACTTTTAGGAAAGCCAATTGTTTAGTGGGTATGATGCGAAATAAATTACGAAGGCAATTGCAGATGCCCATAACAATGGGTGAATCTGTTTTGATTTGCCTGTCGCAATTTTTAGCACCACGTGTGTCACAAATCCTGCACCGATACCTACTGCAATTGAGTAAGTAAATGGCATCAAGATAATTGTCAAAAATGCTGGAAGAGCGATAGTGATATCGCTCCATTCAATATCTTTGATTTGTGTCATCATCAAGAATCCAACAATTAATAATGCTGGAGTTGCAGCTTCGTAAGGAACCAAAGCTACAAGTGGTGATAAGAAAGTTGCCAGTAAAAATGCAATACCGGTAACAACACTTGCTAAACCAGTTTTTGCACCTTCTCCAACACCTGATGCAGATTCAATGTAAGAAGTATTTGAAGAAATACCACTTGCACCACCAGCCATAGCTGCAATTGAATCCACTAACAAGATTCGATCTGCACCTTCAACATTGCCGTTTCTATCTGTTAATCCAGCTTCTGCACCAATAGCAGTCATTGTGCCCATGGTGTCAAAGAAGTCAGTGATTAAAAGAGTGAAGACTAACAATGCTGCAGTTAAGAAACCTGCAGTTGCAAATCCACCAAATAAATCAAAACGACCAAGCAAACTAAAGTCCGGTGTTGCAATAATTGAACTTGGAATTGCTGGAACGTTTAATCCCCAACCACTTGGGTTAACTTTTCCATCACCTAAAAATGATGGACCAATTTTTAATACGGTTTCTAGAATTACTGCTAAAACTGTTGCAGCAATTACACCGATCAAAATTGCACCCTTTGTTTTTGTTGAGTACAAGATTGCGATCAGGATAAGGCCAAAAATGAAAACTATTACTGGCCATCCAACTAAGCTTCCTCCCGCACCAAGTTCAACTGGTACTGGGCCAGAAGCAGTTCTACGCACAAATCCTGCATCAACTAAGCCGATAAGCGCGATGAATAAACCAATACCAACAGAGATTGCTAGTTTTAATTGAGTTGGTACTGCTTTAAAGACAGCAATACGAAAACCAGTAAGAACCAAAATGGTAATAATGATTCCTTCAAGAACCACTAATCCCATTACTTGTTCCCATGGCATGTAATTTGCTGCAAGCCTTGCCACGAATGCATTGATGCCTAGCCCAGTTGCAAGAGCAAGTGGGAAATTAGCAACAGCACCCATCAAAATGGTTAAAATTCCAGCGACTAAAGCAGTTGCAGCTGCAATTGCTGGAAGATTAGGTGCATCTCCGCCACCTAAGAACTTTCCATTCACATCTTGAGTAAATCCAAGAATGAGTGGATTAAGTACCACAATGTAGGCCATCGTTAAGAAGGTCACAAGACCTCCACGAATTTCTTGACCGACACTGGATTTTCTTTGCTTTATTTTGAAATAACCCGCTAATGTTGCCACTAGTGTTTTTTTCCTCCCCTGTATTACTTGCGCATCAAGTAATAAGGCAAAGGATTCCAGAACACTGGACACTTTGGACCTATGACACTCTTAGGTATTTGTTAAAAATTTGTTACAGGCTAAAAACTTTTCCAAATTCTAGACTCTCTGTTTTATCTGTGGCTGATGTTAAAACCGAACCTCCCTCAGAAAGTCCAAGCAAACTAATTCCTTGCTCGCGATAGCCCTTAATCCAAGAAGGCCAAGTGCCAGAAAAGTGGGCAAGGACAATTTGGTCTTTTAATAGATTTAAACCTGGTCCCAAGTCTTGGCCACTAGGCAATACAACAGTTTTTCCAAAAAGCATTGCTCCAGCGCTTGAACCCATAATTACAGATCCCTTTTCTATAGCTGTTCTTAGAGAATCTTCTGCTTTTGTGTTTATAAAAGTTTTTGTTAGACGACCTGGAGTTCCTCCTGCAAAATAAATGCTTTGAGCATTTTCTAATTCATCTAAATTAGATGAATTTAAATCTTCATGACTTAAAATTTTACTTTTTTTAGTTTTGATTCCTATAGAGGAAAAATAGTTTTTTGCTGTTTCATACGCTAAATCTTGAGTTGGATATGGTGCTGTCACAACAAGTAATAACTCTGCTGTTAAATCACTTCTTAGACTTAAAGCTTTTAAATCAGCTTCTTTATATTCACTACTAAATTCATTGCCACCAGAAGCAAGAATCCAACTATTCATTTTTAAGAAGGTTTTCTATCTAAATACCAAGTTCTAAATCCAGCCACAATTGAACCGATAATAAAGAAAGCAGCTATTGCATAAGCTGCAGTTCTAACAGTTGGAATAGTTGCAGCATAGAAGCCAGTCAAAGTAATTCCTACACCCCAACTAATTGCTCCCACAAAATTACTTGTCAGAAATTTGTAATAATTCATTCGCCCAATACCTGCAACTGCAGGAATAATTACTCTGGCCCATGGCATGTATCTGGCAACGACTACTGCCCACCAACCGTATTTTTTATAAAAGTTTTCAGTTTTCTTAATTGCTTTTTGGGTTCTTGGTCCTCCACGTTTATCCAAATATGGTCTTCCATAATGTCTTCCTAAAACAAAACCAACTTGATCGCCTAGAAAAGCTGCAATACCAACACCTGTTACCAAAATTGCAATATTTATATTGCTTGAATTTGCTGCCACAATTCCAGCTGCAAAAAGTAGTGAATCACCAGTTACAATTGGCACAAAAGCTCCTACAAAAAAACCAGTTCCCACAAAAACTAATCCCCACACGACCATATAAAAAATAAATGGACCAAATACATCTAGCCAATTATTTAATTGGCCATCAAGGGCAGCATGTGGCAGAACTAAATTATTAAACATATGTTTTCAAGCATATTTGATTAATTCAACAAGTGCATTAAGAGATAAATCACTAGAATAAAAAAGTGAAACCTCAAGCAGTGTTATTTGATTTAGATGGAACTTTGGTTAACTCCAAGCCAGCAGTTGAACGAGCCTGGATTCAGCTTGCTTTAGAAGCAAAAATCCCTTTTGAAAAAATGGTGGGTTTACATGGAATTCCCGCGGAACAATCATTAAGACAACTTCTACCTGATCGAGATGAAAAAGAAATTATTAAATGGGTAGAAAGAATTGAATATTTAGAGACAAGTGATACTGATGGAGTTGTCGCAATTGATGGAGCAATTGAGTTGCTTAAAGAATTAGATGAGCAAAAGATTGCTTGGACAATAGTTACTTCTTGCACAGTTCCTTTAGCTCTTTCAAGAGTCAAAGCTGCAGGAATTCCGTTTCCAGAAAATTCAGTAACTTTTAATGATGTTGAAAAAGGTAAACCATTTCCAGATCCATTTTTACTTGGCGCAAAAAGATTAGGAATGAATCCACAAGATTGCGTGGTTGTAGAAGATGCTCCTGCAGGAGTTGTTGCTGGTAAAGCTGCAGGTTGTGTTGTGGCAGCCGTTTTAACTTCGCACGAAAAACATGAATTATTAATGGCCGATCATCATTTGGAACATCTAAATCAATTGTTACCAATACTTATTTAATGCGCCCCCGGCGTGAGTCGAACACGCGCGCATGCCTTCGGAGGGCAACGCTCTATCCACTGAGCTACGGGGGCAAAATTTAAAACCTAAATCTTTAATTTAGGTTTAATACCCGCCGTCGAATTCTTTTTTCTGCAATAAAACTCATAACAGGAACAGTTCCGGCTAATAAAACAAGAAATGTTTGTCCCCAAGTTAAATTTGCTTTTCTAGAAATATCAAAACCTACAACTAAATAAACCATGTAGACAATTCCGTGCAATTGGGCAAACCAAGGAATTTCTGGTCCTAATGTGTATTTAACAATTATTTCTATGGTGAATAAAATTAAAATAACACCAGCAAGATAGGCAACAAATCTATATCTTTGAAGTGCCTTATCCATTTATTTGGAGCCTTTCTTTAATTGTCCAATACTAACTAAGTATTCATCTTTGAAAAATCTATACCAAAACCACGCTAGGGCAACTGCAAAGAAAATCCATTGAAAAGCATAAAAAGTGCGTTGTAAATTGATAACTGTTTCACCAGTTACTTGGTCAACTCTTTCTCGTCTGATCCATTGCCATATACCTAGTCTTAGGCAAAAAAGTATTCCAA